>OGDN01000020.1_pt1 | contig 263239 bp, 217 predicted proteins | sample 1570271 | NCBI WGS metagenome assembly OGDN01 (sample SAMEA4384481, study PRJEB24528) | human gut metagenome | reverse complement strand
TACTTGTCGAGCACGTAGCGCAGATAAGCATCCGCTTCGGCATGGGTAAAGCCCAGCATGTTGATGAAATCGGGATGCAGTGTCAGTATCTCGGCGATGTTGTATCCACTGGTCAGATCGTCCATCGTTACGGGCAGCACACCAGTACAGAAACAGGTGCGGATGCTGCCCTCACCGATACCTGCCTTGATTACTTTAAAAAAGGTGCGCAGGAAACTGTCGGCGGTGGTTACTTTCTCGTAAAGTGGGTCATTGTAAGAGGTCAGTAACTGGTTGGTGAAGTTGTCGTATTCGTCTATCAGAATGTAAACCGGAGGCAGTCCGTGTTCACGGGCATAAGTCAACGCTTCTTCCAGCATCTGCGCGGCATTTTCGCGGGTGGAAAACTGAAAGTCTCCGAAAAGGTCACGGTTGTGTGTCACCATGATTTCCACGGGGCCGCGATTCAGAATATTGAAGTTCTTCTCCAGCCCTTCCATGCTATCCGCCATCACCATTTTCGAGAAGTCGTAGCGGGCGATCATGTACCGGTTGCGCTCCGGTGTGGGATGGCTTCCGATGTATGTTCCGCCAAAGAGATCCTCAAACCGGTGGGCCAAGGTACGGTCGTAATAATGCGCCAAGGTAGATACCAGCAGGCTCTTCCCGAAACGGCGGGGACGCAGGAACACGGGGGCTTTATAGGCCTCGAGACGCGGGATGTAATCCGTCTTATCCACATAATAAAAGCCACGGTCACGCATTTCGGCATAGTTGGCCACGGCATAGGGAATCGTTATACTTGCTTGAATTTTCATATCAGTCACAATTTATAAAAAGCCTCTCCCCAGCCCTCTCCGCAGGAGAGGGAGCAGGGAGATACTCCTGCCTATATTAACTACTAAACTAACTCAGCTCCCTCTCCCACGGAGAGGGTTGGGGAGAGGCTCTTCCCACGGAGAGAGCTGGGGAAAGGCTTTTCCCGCGGAGAGAGCCGGGGAGAGGCTTCCAACAATTACAAAGTTACAAAACTTTTTCGTATTTACCCCGGGGCCGGTATAAACTTTTATCCCTCATGTTTTCCCTTTTCCTCCTCTCCCCTCTCCATTCTCCCCCTCTCCATTCTCCCATCTCTTATCTCCCTCTCTTATAGTTTTTTTATCTCGTCAATAGGCAGACCCGAAATTTGGGCAATGGTTTCGTCAGGAAGATTTAGTACGTTTTTCATATTACGGGCAATGGTAATTTTACTTTCTTTACGGCCTTCCTGAAGTCCTTCTTCGCGCCCTTCTTCGCGCCCTTCTTCACGTCTTTCCTGAAGTCCCTCCTCACGGGCTGTTCCCAACACATCGTTTTGTATCATGATTGCATCTATGTGCCGGTCATAGGCCTGCCGCTCTGCAGGTTCCAGATTATAGTAGATCAGCTTTCTTCTCGCTTCCTCCAGTCCCGGTGCTTTGGTATCGGGACGTATGATGCCGGTTTTGAGATACTCGATCCACTCTTCCAACGGGGTGACTGCCGATTTATTGAACTCATTGACGCGAATGAGGAAATATTCGGGAAAGATCTCGGCCGGCAGCTTCCTGACGATGACTCCTTTCTCCTTGGTGGTCACTTGGAGGAAATCTCCGGTATGCACTCCCACGAAAGTGTTCTGACCGTGATACAGGTAGTCGTTGCCCTGCCCTATGTCAACCTGCCCTATGTCAAAGTAAAGGATACTGATGGAATATACCTTTTTGACATCCGAGTAAATGCGTCCCAGTCCGATATGCTCGGTGATGGTTTTGGCCACTCCGTAGAGGATACGTTCCAGATAATAAATCTCGCGGGTATTCTGTATTTCTACAATGATAATTTCGTCCTTACTGTTGCGGGCTTTGATGTCTACCCGGTTGAACTTGTCTTCCGGACTCAGCTGGTTGCTTTCGCTCTCAAGAATCTCCAATATACGGATATTCTCTCCCAACAATACGGTAAGGAATCCCTCGAGCACCCCAAAATTAGCCTTATTCCTCAACAGGCGCTTCGCCGCCCAGTCAAAGCGTATGTATCTGTCTTTCTGTTCCATATTCATATCCTCCGTTTTCTGCAAATATACGCAATAAAAATGAATGATGATTTATGAATGATGATTTATGAGTTATGATTTATGAGGTGCGGGGTGTGAATTACGTCCACAAAAATAAGTCATAATTCATAAATCATAATTCAAGAACCCCTTCTTCCGTGTTTTCCGGCAGCCAGCAGGCATTGTCGAACCGGGTCTCCCGCACCCTCCGTTCGGGTGGGGTCTGGGGAGACTTGTCCTCCTCACAGGGCAGATAGCGGCCGGACACGGGATCGTAGACGAATTGCGCTTCTCCCGGATGCCCCAAGTGCTTGAATTTCACTTTCTCCACATGGATGCGCACGACGCCCGTCGCATCATCCCGCTCCACCACCACTCCGAAATCGGCCTTGTTGTAAAAATCGGCCGAACCGTTTATGTCATACATTTCCGGTCGGGGCGTCTGCCCTGTTATCGCATTGCGGTTCATCTTGCGCGGATGGGCCACGAGCACTACCAGGCAGTGGTTTCGGGTGGCAAAGCCGGAGAGCCGGTTGAGCAGGGTCGAGAGATATTGCGTTTCGGTCTGTCCGGGCCGCATGTCGTGTTCGATCCGGTTCAAGGGGTCGATGACGAAGATGCGAATCCCCCGCCTTGCCACCAGTTCCCTACCCTTCGACAGGATGGCATCCACCGTGAAGTCCTCTTTGGGCAGGATATGGCATACGTGCTTTGCCAAGTAACGGGTGATACGCTCGTAAAGCCCCTCCGTCATTCCGAGACCGGGCTGGAAACGCCGGGCGGTGAGCTTCTCCGCCAACTTGCGGAGGTGGTAGACGATCGGGATGTTCTCCGGACTGAAGAAGCCGGCCGGCCAGTCGTGGCGCAGGCAAAGGCGGAGGACGAGCTCGTCCACCCATTCGGACTTTCCGGAGCCGGGAGTTCCGGTCACGATCAGCAGGCGCTGCAATTCGAGGGTGCAGAGACTGTCGAAATTCTCCCATCCGGTCTCGGCGCCCGGACCGAAGCCGTTTTCGTAAAGGGCACGCAGCTCCACGGCAAGATCGTCGGCCGTGAAAGCGCCCTCAAGCGGCACCTCTTCGGCTTGCGACAGGGCGATGCGGAGACTCTCTACGCCATACTTCACCAGATGCTCGTTGGCATCCTTACACTCCGGCCCGTAGGTGACGATGCGGCAGCGTTCGGGGCCGAAACGGCGGAGAAGTTCGGCACGCAGCTTCAAGCCTGCGGCATCGGTATCCACGGCGATGTAGATGAGCCGTTTGTTCTCGAAATGGCTCTCCACAAAACGGTCGAGCCAGGTGAGGTTTCCATTGGCGCCGGAGGGCACGGATATCGCATCCGCACGGCCGGTGGCGAGGAAGGAAGCGGCATCGAGCTCGCCCTCGGTGACGATGCATTCGGGGGTATCCGCGATGGCGTCGATGTTGTACGGGATAAGCTCGGCACCGGCGACCATCTTGAAATGCTTGGCGCCGCTACGATACTTGACATTGACCAGTGCACCCTCTTCGAAGTAGTTGAAACAAAGGCAGTTCTCCTGCTGTCCGGTCTGCGGCATCGTTTCCGTCTGTTCCGTGAACCGCAGCGCGGCGATGACGGACTGGGGGATGCAACGCTCTTCCACCAGCCAGCGCTCCATCCGTTCGGAGAGCAGCAGCGCGGCGGGATTGAACGTCGGGCGGCGGAAATGTGCCGGCACGGAAGAGGAGGAAGAGGCGGTTTTCCGCTTGCGGGCCTGCCGTTCTTCGCGTTCGCGCAGCTCGGTTTCGTCGGGCACATGGGCGCTCCATCCGCAATGATGGCAGTGGCACAATCCGGTGTCGAGGTTCACGGAAAGGGATTTGTCGCGTTTGTTGCGCCGCAGGTCGTGGCACTGCGGACAGTGAGTCTTTATTTTGCCGCCGGTACGTCCGGAGGTTTCGATGTTGAAAGAATGAAAATTTCTCATATTTGGAAAAAGGCCTCTCCCCGGCCCTCTCCGTGGGAGAGGGAGCAGGGAGATACTCCTGTTTATTAATTAATTAAATAATTGTTTGCTAAACTAACTTAGCCCCCTCTCCCACGGAGAGGGCTGGGGAGAGGCCTCCCACGGTTCTTACCGCCCCTAATCACCGTTTCCGGCACTTGCAAGGACGGTGCTCAGCGTGTCCATGCCTCCGTCTGGTCGTCCCACACCGCCCATGAGTTGGGGCGTGGCGGTGCATCGGCCGGAATGGGGCGTCCCATATAAGTGCGCTGCTCTCCGGCCAGCGTCTCGTAGCGGTAGGGATCGTTTTCTTCTCCGGCATCGGCCGTAATTTGCAGTTGCTTCACCGCCTGCCGCCCTTCATCGGATTTCATCCAGTACATGAACCGCCGTTTGGCATCGCTCAGTCCGGTCACCGTGTGCTCTTCGCCCCGCAGACGGAGAAAGGCGGTAAACGACGGGAGCAGTTGCGGCAGATCGGCGGCGAACTCCACTCCCCGCCCCGACAGGCGTGCCATGTCTTCGCACCACACCTGTTCGGAGGGCAAAAGGGCGATGGCTTCATCCATCGAAAGAACTCCCCTCACACGCTCTCTTGTGAGAGAGTTATTTTCTTGTTCTTCTCTTCTCTGCTCTTCTTTACGCGCGTTATGCAGGAAACGGGAGTTGATTATCAGCGCATTATCCTCCAAGCTCCCCCCGAGTTCCTTCGACATCTCGTCACGTTTGCTCAAGAAATTCTCCATTCTTTTTATCAATCCGACAGAAAAAAACATGCCGTTTTCTTCCGAAAAAAGATCATAGTTTTCGATAACGCGAACCACCACCGTTTTTTGCGTGTACCCCAATCTTGACACCAAGCCTGCGGTCTCGGTGACAGGCAGGCTAAAATCTGTCTGCAGCCGCAACAGTTCAATCAAAAGCCAATAGACGCCATATCCTCTCGCCCCTTCTTTTTGGAGAAGTTTTGCTAATTTCGGGTTGGTAGCCGAAGGGGCGTCGTGCTTGAAATAAAAATTCTGCTTCATAAATATATTTTTTAATGACGGACACAAATATCCGGCAGCAAAGCTCGGAAGTTGTTTTCATATATCTGTTACGGTTTTTAGTAACAAATATTTCCTTTTTATTTTGTCACTTTGCACGGTTATTTAAAAAGTGAAATCATTATGAAGAAAAAAAAACTTAAAAAAAGAATCATTTACCAGAGTGATACCGACATGATACGTCGGACAGTTCAGGAAATCAGCCGGATAGCTGGAAGAAACCTTTTGCTCTACCGGTGTCACTGCCATCTCACCCAACGGGAAGTCTACTATCAGACCGGAATCAATTACCCTTTGATCTCCAATTATGAAAAAGAGATAAAAAACATGTGCGTCTACTCGTTCCTGATCACTTTTTATCGGGATACGTGCAGGTATCTCGAGATAGGCGATCCGGAAGGGATCGTACAAATTTCGAACAAGTTGCTGGAGATACTGTTTTAAAGCCTCTCCCCGGCCCTCTCCGTAGGAAAAGCCTCTCCCCAGCCCTCTCCGTGAGAAAAGCCTCTCCCCAGCCCTCTCCGTGGGAGAGGGAGCTGAGTTAGTTTAGTGACCGATTAATTTAATATTAGTGACCGATTAATTAATAAACAGGAGTATCTCCCTACTCCCTCTCCTACGGAGAGGGCCGGGGAGAGGCCCTCTGGGGAGAGGCCCCATTATTTATCAATAATCCGCTAATCCGTACCGGTTTCTTTGAATTTATCGATTATTATGCTTAAATTTGCCTTTATTATAAAAGGCTGTTTTGCTTCTTAATTCCGGAATGAGGGAGGTTATGGATTAAGAAAAAAGACAAACTCCGATTTTTTATTCCATTAAAAACGAATTTCAAGAGAAACCCATCTATATGAAAGTGTTAATTGTATTCAGAGAAGACGACACAGACAATCTCTTCGTCCCTGTACTCTGCGAAGCCATCCGCAAGCAGGGCATCGACGTGCATTGTTCCGGCCGGGATTTCTGGGAAAAGGATGAACCTTATGACATCATCCATTTTCAATGGCCCGAAGAGGCGGTGGGATGGAACTGTACGGACATCTCCGTGATAGACCGTCTGCGGCAGCGCATACGCCACTTCAAAGACGGCGGGAGCAAGATCGTCTATACAAGGCACAACGCCTGTCCGCACTACAATGCCAATCCGGTCATCCGGCAGGCATACGGGCTCATCGAATCGTGCAGCGACGTAGTGGTGCATATGGGGCGATACAGCAAGGAGGAATTTGGAAAGGCGCATCCCGGCAGCCGGAATGTCATCATCCCCCACCATATCTACGAAAACACCTACAACGAAAACATCTCACGCGAAGAAGCCCGCAGGCACTTAGGGCTTCCGGCCGATAAAATGATCATCACCGCTTTCGGAAAATTCCGCAACCGCGAAGAGATCCGCATGGTGCTGGACGCCTTCTCCGCCTTGCGGAATAAAAGAAAGTTCCTGCTGGCCCCCCGGATGTTCCCGTTTGCCAAACATCCCGGGCAGCGCAATCCGCTGAAAAGGCTCCTTTCGCTGGCCGGCTACTACCTCGTACCGGCTCTGCTCCGCCTGAGAAACATCCGGGCAGGCGCCAACGGCGAACTGATCGACAACGACGAGCTCCCCTACTACATCGCCGCGTCGGACGTGATATTCGTGCAGAGGAAACGGATACTGAACTCGGGCAACGTCCCTTTAGCTTTCCTGTTCCGGAAAGTGGTGGCAGGCCCGGACAACGGGAATGTGGGCGAACTGCTGCGCGAGACCGGAAACCCGGTTTTCTCTCCCGACGACAACGCCGGCATCGTACGTGCGCTGGAACAGGCCGGACGGCTGGCGGAACAGGGCAAGGGAGAAGAGAATTACCGCTACGCCCGGCAGCATATGAATCTCGAGGTGGTGGCAAACGCATATATCGACGCTTATGGCAAGTAATCTCAAGCAACAGCTCTTTTCCGGTGTCTTCTACACCGCGCTCGCCAAGTATAGCGGCATCGTCATCTCCCTCGTCGTGGCCGGAGTACTGGCCCGCCTGCTCACGCCCGACGACTTCGGCATCGTAGCCATCGCCACGGTCATCATCGCCTTTTTCAGCATCTTCACCGACATGGGCATCTCGCCCGCCATCGTGCAGAACAAGGCATTGACGGAGAAAGACCTGTCGGACATCTTCTCCTTCACCCTCTGGATGGGCGCCGGCCTTTCGGTACTTTTCTTCGCCGCCTCGTGGCCCATTGCCGCCTATTACGAAAGCCCCATCCTGCGCACCCTGTGCCAACTGCTCTGCGTGAACCTCTTTTTCGCTTCGGCCACCATCGTGCCCAACGCCCTGTTTTTCAAGAACAAGGAGTTCAAGTTCATCGCCCTCCGCAGCTTCGCCGTGCAGGTGGCCAGCGGCACGGCCGCCGTCATAGCCGCCTTGAACGGCGCGGGACTGTATGCGCTGATCATCAGCCCGATCCTCTCCAGCATCCTCCTTTTCATCATCTCGCTGAAACGCTACCCGCAACACCCCGCGATGACGCTCGGATGGGGCGCCCTCCGCAAGATATTCTCCTACTCCGCCTACCAGTTCCTTTTCAACGTCATCAACTACTTCAGCCGCAACCTCGACAAGCTGCTGATAGGCAAGTACATGGGCATGTCGGAGCTGGGATATTACGAGAAGTCATACCGCCTGATGATGCTGCCGTTGCAGAACATCACCCAAGTCGTCACCCCGGTGATGCACCCCATATTCAGCGATTACCAGAACGACCTGAACCGGCTTGCCTCGGCCTACGAACGCATCCTGCGCCTGCTCGCCTTCATCGGGATACCGCTCAGCGTGCTGCTGTTCTTCACGGCCGAAGAGGTGACGCTGATCATCTTCGGTCAGCAATGGCTGCCGTCCGTGCCGGTGTTCCGCATACTCACGCTCTCGGTCGGCGTACAGATCATCCTCTCCTCCTCCGGAAGCATCTTCCAGGCTGCCGGAGACACGCGCAGCCTGTTCGTCTGCGGGGTATTCTCGTCCGTGCTCAATGTGACGGGGATGCTGCTCGGCATCTTCTGGTTCGGCACGCTGGAAGCCGTGGCATGGTGCATCGTCACCACGTTCTGCATCAACTTCATCCAGTGCTACTGGCAGATGTACCGCGTGACGCTCCGGCGAAGCATGTGGACACTGCTGCGCCAGTTCACATCGCCCATCATTGCAGGCATGCTCATAGCGGCCGCCCTCATCCCGCTACATTACTTGACAAACAACGGGAATATTTTTCTCACGTTTATATTGAAAAGTATCGTAAGTTTCACTATCTTTGGGATTTATATACAAATCACGCGCGAGTATGACCTGATGGGAAAGATACAAAAAATAGCGCACAAACGAAAAAAGTAAAATAACTAAAGAAATCCTTAAAGCAAACAATGAAATTATTATTTCTTATCTTTCACGGATTTGACGAAGCAAACGGTATCAGCAAAAAAATCCGATACCAGACAAAAGCACTGCGCGAATGCGGGGCGGACGTACGGATGTGTTATTACCAGATCACAGACGACGGCAACCGGCGTTGGATGGTAAACGATGAAGTGATAGCCGATCTCGGATCGGGAAAGATGGCAAAGGCCAAAAAAAGGTTTTTCTTTCGTCCCATCTGCGAGTATGCGCAACGCGAAGGCATCGAGCTGGTATACATCCGGTCTTTTCACAACGCCAATCCTTTCACAATCAACCTGATAAAAGAACTTAAACGGCAAGTGAGGCATGTGGTCATGGAAATCCCCACGTATCCTTATGACCAGGAGTACGCCAGCACCGGAATGAAGCTGAAACTCTACATCGACCGCCTGTTCCGCAAAAAACTGGCGAAGCAACTGGACGCAATCGTCACCTTTTCAGCAGCAAAAACCATTTTCGGCATTCCGGCCATACGCATTTCCAACGGCATCGACTTCGATGCCGTGCCACTCAAGCAGCACATGAACGACACTTCGGACGAACTGCATCTGATAGGGGTGGCCGAAGTGCATTATTGGCACGGATTCGACCGCCTGGTGCGCGGACTGGCCGCCTACTACGACCGCGGACGATCCTACAAAGTGTATTTCCACATCGTAGGCGAACTGACGGGCGAACGCGAACGGAAAGAAATACTGCCCCTCATCCGTGAACACGGGCTGGAACCCTACGTCATTCTGCACGGAGCCCGGCATGGCCTCGAATTGGACGAGCTCTTCGAACATGCCGATTTCGGGATAGGCAGCCTGGGCCGCCACCGGAGCGGCATCACCCACATCAAAACATTGAAAAACCGTGAATATGCCGCACGCGGGCTTGCGTTCGCCTATTCGGAAACCGATGAGGACTTTGACGACAAGGCATACGTGATGAAAATTCCGGCGGACGAGACAGCAGTGGACATCGACGGCATAGTGGCCTTCTGCCGGTCGCTGCCGATGACCGGCCGGGAGATACGCGACAGCATCGGAAATCTGTCGTGGAAGTGCCAGATGCAGAAAGTATTGTGCGAAGTAGTGCCGTGCACGAAGACGCCGGCACTGCCTGTTCCACCTCAAAACATCAGAAAAATATGATACCCAAACGAATACACCTCTGCTGGCTGAGCGGCGACCCTTATCCTCAGAAGATACAAAAATGCATCGACAGTTGGAAAGTCCATCTGCCGGACTATGAAATCATGCTATGGGACTTGAAACGGTTCGACATCGCGCAAGTGCCCTGGGTAGAGCAGGCCTTTCGGGTCAAGAAGTATGCTTTTGCCGCAGACTACATCCGCCTGTACGCCCTCTACAACTACGGCGGCATTTATCTGGACTCGGACGTGGAAGTCTTGAAGAGCTTCGACCCGTTGCTGGATCTCCCCTACTTCGTCGGTGCGGAAAACGCAGGCACGATCGAAGCCGCCATAATCGGGGCCGAAAAAGGATGCGACTGGATAAAGGCCTGTCTGGACTACTATAAAGGAAGAAATTTCATACAGGAAAACGGACAGATGGATATCCGCATGCTGCCGGAAATCATGAACGAAACCATCCAGCGCTTCAAGCCGGTGGTCAATCTGACGGACAGCAACATCGACGCACTGAAGGGCCTGGATATGGAAAAAGCCGTATATGTGCTGCCCAACGATTTTTTCTCTCCGAAGATATTCGACTCCAGAGAGGTGATCGTCACCGGCAACACCTATGCCATCCATCACTATCAGAATTCCTGGTTCTCACACCAGGCGTTCATTTACTACCGCACGAGAACCTTCTTTATAAAGTTATTCGGATACAATTGTATCCGGCGCATCGAGAAACTGATTCTAAAAAGATAACCTCAAAAAGCAGAATATGAAGAAATGGTACAGCAAATATCTGCAAGTCTACGAGAAACCCTTCTCCTATGTACCGGCAGCAGTCGTCGAAGAAGTACGCGGCAAACTGGCCGGATTGCAGTCCGAACAGCCACTGGTCACCGTATCCCTGATCGGATACAATGAAGAACGGCATCTGCTGGCCTGCCTGTGGTCGCTGAGCGAGATGCAGTGCCGCTATCCGGTAGAAATCATCGGGGTAGACAACGAATCGAAAGACCGCACGGCCGAGATATACCGGGCCACCGGAGTGCCTTATTACACGGAAACGCGGCACAGCTGCGGTTTCGCACGCCTGTGCGGGTTGAACCATGCAAGGGGAAAATACCACATCAACATAGATTCGGATACCCTGTATCCGCCCCGCTACGTAGAAACGATGGTGGAAGCCCTCGAACGTCCCGGTATCGTGGCCGTCAGCTCACTGTGGAGCTACATCCCCGACAAGGAGCACTCATGGCTGGGACTGAAATTCTATGAATTCGCCCGTGACACGCACCTGTGGCTGCAAGCATTCAAGCGTCCGGAACTGAGCGTGCGCGGACTGGTGTTTGCTTATCGCACCGATCTGGCGCAGAAAACGGGTATCCGCACGGATATCATCCGTGGCGAAGACGGCTCATTGGCACTGGAATTGAAAAAGTATGGAAAGATCGCTTTCGTACGCAAACGCCGGGCACGCGCAGTGACGGGATATGGCACGGTGGGCACTGACGGAACCCTGCTGAACAGCTTTAAAGTACGCGTAGCCGGAGCGATGAAAAACATCGCCGGATTGTTTACTCAAAAAGAAAAATATGAGGATGAGGATTCCAACTTGATAAAATAACCGGTAAAACTCATAAAGTATGAAAAGAAGAACACCATACGACAGAGATAATTTGCACATAAAAAAGAGAGACTGGGTATTGGAAGTCGGTCCGGGACACAACCCGTCTCATCGCGCCAACGTTGTAACTGAAAAGTTTACAGACCAGAATTATCACCGATGTGGAGATATGAAGATCTATCCACACCAGATATTTGCCAATGCGGATGGTGAAAACTTACCGTTCAAAGACAAAGAGTTCGATTATGTCATCTGCAACCAAGTGTTGGAACATGTAGAGAATCCCGAAAAATTTATCAGCGAACAATGCCGGGTAGCATCCCGGGGATACATGGAAACTCCCAGCCTGTTGGGGGAATTTCTATTTCCGAAGAAATCGCACCGATGGATTATACTGGATATAGACAACAAACTCGTACTCTTTGAGAAAAGTAAAATGCCCGACCATTATGAAAATAACTATGGTGAGCTATTCCTGAATTACCTGCCTTACCAATCGTTGATATACAAGCTGCTCTGGTTTACCGAAGGAGACCTGATGCTGAACCGGTACGAATGGGAAGAAAAAATCGATTTCATCGTAAACCCGACGGATGAATACTATCTGCGCTTTTTTACCAAGCCGTGGAACAAAGAGATGGTAAGGAAACTATACCCGCCACGTAGTCCTTTTAAGGAATTACACAAGACCTTTGCTGCGTTATGGTATATCATGTGGACCAAATTCAGGCACAAATTCTTTGAACGCCACCAACCTATACTTTTAAGCGAATATATGAAAAATAAATAAAGCTACAAATATGAACCATAAACTGATATTTTATTGTATCTGTATGTTGCTGTTCACCTCCTGCATAAAACAAATCAACTTGTATACCGGAGATGATGAACAACATGAAGGCGGCAATAATGATGATGACAAGGAAAAGCCTCAGGAACAGACCTATCTTTATCCTTTCGGCAACGAAGTGCAGGGAGATATCACAGCCGGCATCTTCATAAAGGTAAAGGATGCCCCACAAGTTCCACTGAAAGCCGGTATGCCTTGTTTGAAATACAACAAGCCGCTTCTGCTGCTGTTGGTGCAGGACGACTGCAAGCAATCGGCCTACTGCCGCACGTGGGCCGCCATCAACGGAAAGCCGGTATCCAATTCCGACCCGTATCCCACCCCCACCGTTCAGGAACCGGATAAAACGGCACAACTATATTACAACTCCGCCCATCTGAGAAAAGGAGACCTTCCACCCAATGTACTCCCTGCCGTCCGCACTTTGGGAAGCACTGACGGAACGGGGAAAGAGGTCAGGTTCGCATTCACCACCACCCTGTCCGCAGAAGAAGAGTGGATGGACCAAGACGTGGATGTGAATCCCGGATACGAGAAGGATTATTACCGCTTTTTCATGAAAAGAGGGCTGAACTGGGACGAAATAAAAGAGATGCTGAACTACGGTGTCGGAATCGCCTTTCATGATGTAATGGCCGAAAATGTAAACGACGTGGAGGAAATCAAACAGCATTACGGCATAGCGCAAAGCAAAATACAGGAACAACTGGCAGGGAGAAAATGCAAGATGCTGGCCCGCCCTAATGGAAACGACACCTATATAGATGCCGCCCTGCAATATGAAGATATCCGAACTATGGCAACCGAATCGAACGGAGAAGACTTATACCCGTTCAGAGCAATAGAGAGCCTGGACAAAGTGGCGCTCAACAGATCGTTCGAAGAGGTACAGGAAAACATAAAAGACGAAATACGGCAGCAACGAAGAGCACCCGAGAGGAACCGCAAAGCCGTCCATATAGGCGTGCACAACACCGACAATGACTGGATAAAGTTGCTCGAATGGATCAATGATAACTACGGGAAAGACGGTGACGACTCCGTCTGGTTCCCCTCACAGGAAGAGTATTACGAATACAATTATTATCGCACGCACGGAAATGTGAAAGTCGAACAGACTGACGAACATACCATCAAGCTGACCGTACACTTGCCAATCGGGGAATGTTTCTATTACCCTTCGGTCACCGTCAATCTGAGCGGTCTGAAAAAAGAAGATATCGTTTCCGTCGAATCGGATGATGCCGTCAGCGGGCTTTCCTACAATAACTTCGAAGAAGGAATCATGCTGAACATCGACTGCCGGAAACATTTGGCAGAACATGCCACCCACTTTGTAGAGCAATACGAGAAAGACCGAAGCAATGCCTTCAACAAAGCGGATGCCCTCTACTTCGTGGGGATGCTGAAAGACTCGGAAAGAAAAACCGCATTACTTAATAGAATACAATAAAAATAATTATCCGGCAGAATAATATAATGAAACAGATATGCCATGAATACAAAAAATATATACCATGAATAATTCCCTTTGGATCGAAATCATCTTTTGGACAGCCCTTTTCATCGTGTTCTACACCTATTTAGGCTATGGCATCGTGCTCTGCCTGCTCGTCAAGCTCAAAGAGCTTTTCGTGAAGCCCGTGAGACGCGTGCTGCCGGCAGCAGACCGGGATCTGCCCGAAGTGACCCTTTTCATCACCGCCTTCAACGAAGCGGACATCGTAGACGAAAAGATGGCGAACTCCCTCGAACTGGACTATCCCGAGGAGAAACTGCACATCGTGTGGGTGACGGATGGCAGCGACGACGGCACGAACGAGCGTCTGCGCACCCGTTGGGAAGGGAAAGCCACCGTCTTCTTCCAACCCGAACGGCAGGGAAAAACCGCCGCCATGAACCGGGGGATGAAACTGGTGGATACCCCTATCGTCGTGTTCACCGACGCCAACACGATGGTGAACCGGCAGGCGGTCCGCGAAATCGTGCTCGCCTTTGAAGATCCGCGCGTAGGCTGCGTGGCCGGAGAAAAACGCATTGCCGTACAGGCAAAAGACAATGCCGCCTCCGGAGGAGAAGGCATCTACTGGAGATACGAATCCACCCTGAAAGCGCTCGATGCACGGCTGTACTCCGCCGTAGGAGCTGCGGGAGAATTGTTTGCCGTGCGCCGGGAGCTGTTTGCAGAAATGGAACGCGACACGCTGCTGGACGATTTCGTACTGTCGCTGCGCATCGCCATGCAAGGATACATCATCGCCTACTGCACGGAAGCATATGCCATCGAAAGCGGTTCGGCAGACATGCGCGAAGAAGAAAAACGGAAAGTACGCATCGCCGCCGGCGGACTGCAATCCATCTGGCGGCTACGCCCCCTGCTGAACCCGTTCCGCTACGGAATACTGAGCTTCCAGTACGTATCCCATCGGGTGCTGAGATGGTCCGTCACCCCTTTCCTGCTGTTCCTGCTGCTGCCGCTCAACGTGCTGCTCCTGCTGATGAAGGGGCTTGCAGGTGATTCCTGCACCTTGTACGGTGTCCTGTTGGTACTTCAAATCCTGTTCTACGTCCTCGGCCTGTGGGGTTACTATCTGTCTACCAAACAGATAAAGAACAAGCTCCTGTTCATCCCCTACTACTTCCTCTTCATGAACGTCAACGTACTGAAAGGAATCGGCTACCTGAAGAAAAAACGCGGAACAGGCGTGTGGGAAAAAGCCAAAAGAAGTTCCGAATCATGATTCATAAGTCATAAGTCATAAATCCTATAAATCTATACACACATGAACAGAATATTGCATCATCCGCAAAACGCCCGGAGAATTCTCCGGATAACGGCCGATACAATGCTATTGGTCTCGCAGGAAGGCGTTTGCATAGACATCGACACACACAGCGATCTTTGGTTTTTGAAGGAGGAGCTCCTCCTGGGAAAGAACGTATTCGACCTGTTGCCCCTGCACACGCGGGAGAAGCTGGTACCGACTTTCCGGAGCGTGGTCGACGAACAAAAGACCGTCAGCCGGAATTACAGGCTGGAGCTGCCGGACGGCACCTATTATTTCAAGTGCATCATGCATCCGTATGATGACATGGTGCTATGCCAATACCGGGACATCACTGCACGGAGCAACGTCAAGCTGCAACTGGAACGCACAAACCGTGAGCTGAAAGCCATCCAGAAAGCAGCGCAGATCGGCCGGTGGAAATATGCCAGCAATGAACGCATCTTCTACTATCAAGGCTATACCGATATCCTCTGTTCCGAAGAATTGCAGTCCATCCCCATCGACCGCTATTGTGAGCTGGTGGTGGAAGAAGACAAGGCCGTGTTTGCCCAATGGCTCGAGAACAACGAACGGCAACCCGACGAGAATGGCGCAAGCTACCGCATCAGCCACAAAGGCAGCATCTATTACCTGCAAATCCAGACCTGCGTCCGGGAGGAACAGCCCGACGGCACGTACTATATAGAAGGCTATATACAGAACGTGACGGACATACAACGCCACCGGAATGACATCAACACCCTCACACATGCCATCGACAATGCCAAAGAGAGCATATTTGCCGCCCGCGAAGACGGCACGCTGATATTTACCAACAGGCTGTTCCGGCAGAACCACAGGATACAGGGCGACCGGGAACTCAGCTCTTATAAGATTTACGAGTTGGCAGGAGACATGTCCGGCTCGAATGCCTGGCAACGCAGATGTGAACAGACGAAAGAGAAAAACTACACCGACTTCATCGCCTATCATCCGGTGCCGGACAATACGGAAATACAAGCTTTTGAAGGGACAATGTATCATGTCACCAGTGATGAGGGCGAGGTCAGTTATTGGTCGTTCACGCATGACATTACGGAACGCCTGCGCTACGAGTCGCAGATCAAACGGCTGAACCGGATCATGGACACCACGATGAAGAATCTCCCGGCAGGCATCGTTGTGAAAGATATCAATAACGACTTCCGCTACGTATACCGCAACCGGGAAGCGTATACTCAGGAAGCATATAACCGGAAAGCATCTGATCAGGAAGCATCTGACCGGAAAATATCTGATCAGGAAGCATCCGATCATGGATCATACAGTCAAGGATCATCCAGCCGGAAAATATCCAATCAGGAAGTCAGCACGGAAAATGCCATCGGTAAAAACGATTTCGATTATTATCCGCCGGAACTGGCCGAACAGAAACGGAAAGAGGACATGGAAATTGCAGCCACCGGAACAGGCAAACACTGGATATTGGAAGGCAAAGACGAAAACGGCAACCTCCTCATTCTGGACAAACAGAAGATAAAGGTAGACAGCAAAGACTTCTCACCGGTCATCATCAGCATCGAATGGGACATCACCCAACTGGAACTGATGAAACGCGAACTGCAGGCCTCCAAGGAGAAAGCAGAAACATCGGACAAGCAGAAATCGGCTTTCCTTGCCAACATGAGCCATGAGATACGTACTCCGTTGAATGCCATCGTAGGTTTCTCCCGCATCATCGCCGAAAGCGAAGATGCCGATGAGAGGAAAGCATACTACGAAATCGTAGACGCCAACAACGAACGGTTACTGCAACTCATCAACGAGATACTCGACCTGTCGAAAATCGAATCGGGCATCGTGGAGTTCTCCTCCGGCCCCGTGAAGCTGCACAAGCTCTGCAAAGAGATATACGATGCACACATATTCCGTACACCGGACGGAGTGGAACTGATCTATGAACCATCGGACGAGATACTTGTTATCGATTCGGACAAGAACCGCATCTTCCAGGTGATTTCCAACCTGATAGGAAACGCCTTTAAATTCACCAAAGAAGGGAGCATCAGCTACGGATACCGGCGGGAGGGCGAACGGATCGTTTTCCATGTGACGGACACCGGCACGGGCATTGCCCCCGACAAGGTGGGAAAGGTCTTCGAACGTTTCATGAAGCTGAACAGCACCGCACAAGGCACGGGGTTGGGGCTTTCCATCTGCAAAACGATCATCGAACGGCTGGGTGGCGGGATCTCCGTAACCTCGGAGCCGGGCAAGGGAAGCACATTCAGCTTTTGGCTACCGGCAAAGGAGGTAGAGAATCCGGAAGATACCTGTCCGGAGCTATTTGCCGATGCCCCGCCCGCAAACCCGGAAAACGGCAATCCGGGAGGTGTCAATTCGGGAGGTGTCAAGCCTACCCTCCTCATCGCCGAGGATACAGACAGCAATTACGAACTGCTGCATGCCATTCTCGGAAAGGTGTACAACTTGGTACGTGCCCGGGATGGCATGGAAGCCGTTACCTTATTCGATGAAATCAAACCGGATTTGATTCTGATGGATATCAAAATGCCGAATCTGAACGGACTGGAAGCTACAAAAATCATCCGCGAACTTTCTCCAAAAGTGCCTATCATCATGCAGAGTGCATTCGCCTACGAATACGACCGGAATGCCGCCAAGGATGCCGGTTGCAATGAATTCATAACGAAGCCGGTAGCGCAGGACAAGCTGAAGATGATAGTGAAAAGGCTGCTTTATTCAGTCGAAAGCCTTGTTCAGTTGAAAGCCTTATCCAGTTGAAAGTTGAGAGTTGAAAGTTGAAAGTTACTATGCAGCATGGCAGTATTTGTTCAGTTGAAAGCCTTGTTCAGTTGAAAGTTGAGAGTTGAAAGTTGAAAATTACTATGCAGCGTGGCAGTATTTATTCAGTTGAAAATTAGGAGTTGAAAGCTGCCATGCAATATGACAGTATTATTTAGTTAAAAATTAAGAATTAAGTAACGAACATAAAACTTCCCCTCCCTTCGGGGAGGGGGCAGGGGGAGAGGCCCATGGGAAAAAAAGCCGTATCAAAACTATTTTATCACCTATCCATCTTATCAACCTTCCTATTGGCAGGTATCACCCTTGCCGGAGCTTTCTCCGGCCAACTGTCTCCTGCCGGACACATCCGCTTTGCCTTTATCGGCTTGGCATTGCCCGTATTGCTGCTGATCAACTTCGCAGCACTCATCTATTGGGCTATGCGGCTACGTGTCTGGCTACTCATCCCCCTCATCGCCATCTTAGGCAATTGGGGATATCTGAGCCGGGTCATCCGGTTCTCTTCTCCGCCCCCCTCCCTCGCGGCATTCACCATCGCCACTTACAACGTAGATGCCTTTAATGGAGATCAGACCGGATATTCCTGCAAAGAAATAGCCCGGTATATGGAAGAACAGCACGCAGATATCCTCTGCATGCAGGAGTTCGGCAGCAATCGCGAATTCAATGTAGATAGTGTGAAAAAAGCCTTTTCCACATGGCCTTATTACTCTATTCCCCAAGCTCCCGCCGGAACACCGATCCTGCAACTCGCCGTATTCAGCAAGTATCCCATACTCAGCCAGCAACTCATCACATACCCCGACAGTAAAAACTGTAGCATGTGGTGCGACATCGACATCAACGGAAAACGTATCCGGATATTCAACAATCACCTCCAGACAACCGAAGTAAGCAGCAACAAACGGACGCTGGAAAAGGAACTTAAAAAAGACAATACCACCGGAACCGAACATGCCATCCTCAAACTCACCGACGGACTGGAAGAGAACTTCGTGAAACGTGCCGCCCAAGCAGAGCATATGCACAAACTGATAACCGCCTCCCCCCACCCCACACTGGTGTGTGGCGACTTCAACTCCCTGCCCTCGTCATATACCTACCACACCATGAAAGGCAACCGTCTGAAAGATGGTTTCCAAACCTGCGGCCACGGTTACATGTACACCTTCCGCTATTTCAAGAGACTGCTCAGAATCGACTATATCTTCCACAGCGAGGAGCTGGAAGGACTGGATTACTTCTCTCCGGAGCTGGATTACAGCGATCACAATCCGGTGGTAATGCGGATGAAGATCAAGTAAACGGAAAGGGTATCCCAACCCCTTATAAATGAAAAGCCCACGCTACAACTATCTGTAACGTGGGCGATTTCATTCTATGACTCTATGTGAAATCCTTACTTAGGAATGCCTACATATACATTATCAATCTGACAAGTAGTCGTGAGTCCGGTAGCGTTGTCGCCGATATAACGGAAACCGACGTAGATCGTCTGACCGATATACGATGCTAAATCCACACTATACGAAGTAAATGACTTGTCATTTGTTTTGTCTAAGTTGTCCGGAGTGACATCGACCCAGGTAGCCGAAGATATGCTTGACGGATCACCGTTGAAGTCGGTAGAAATCATCAGCGTAAACACATCTCCTGCCAGATATCTGTACTCAAAATCAAAGTTCAATACCATCTCCTTCTGCATGACCAGTGCCGGAGTAATCAACCATGTCTCCAACTCGCCGTTGTTATAGGCTGTGATATTAGCATATCTGTTATTCTGATACGATCTGTACTCCCAAGATTTTTCACCTTTCACCTTGCTGTTGCACCAGCCCTCCAAAACAACATTGTCATAATCTTTCCCTTTCTCAAAGTCTTCATTCACCAAGATATCCGGAATGTCGCTCGGAAGGGTCACAGTCCACGCACTCTTATCATTGTCTACCACCGCACGTGCCTCTTTCACGACAGTCGAAGTCTCTGATACTTCACGGGCAATATGGATGTTGTCCAACTGGATAGTGGTCGTTTTTGTATCGGCAGCACCCGAATATTTGAATGCAATATTGATAGCCTTTCCTTCATATGAAGATAAGTCCATCTCACCGGCAGGCCCTAACTTGCCATAGGCATTGTCCGGTTCTTTAGGGATGTCAAAATTTTCGGTGACATCCTCCCACGTAGTGTATTTGGAAGTCACATCCGAGCTTGAACCGGAAAAGTCTTCGGAGATGAATACTTGTAGACAATCTCCTTTGTAATATCCGACACAGACGTCAAAGCTCAATTTATCCCCTTTTACCACCGTATACTTGGGAGTGATAAGCCAGGCTTCGGTAGTTTCGGCATCACCGTTCGCCATCTGGGTATATGCATTTCCACTGTATATCTTGTTTATCCAAGTCTTCTCACCGGTAAAATAATTCATCCAGCCGTCAATCTCCGTATTGGCCCCATTTACAAAGTTTCTTTGAAAATCTTCATTAAAGCCTACTTCATCAGAATAAGATGTCTTAAGCAGATTATATTTAATGGTCGCTTCCGAACCCTTTTCTGCCGTATAGTAGGTAGAATTCATCCATTTCTCCAGATTTATCTTAGCAGGAGCCGTAGGATCATCGGAATTGTCTTCACCATCAAGAAATCCGCCTGTCGATGTGTAATCACCGGCGTAAGTCAATTCTAATTTCAATACGTTTCCCGGACTATATTCTTTCATTCCGTCAAATTCGGGTTCATGGTTACATGAAACGAATACAAGCGCCAACGCTGCAGTTGCCAATATTATTTTTTTCATACTTGTTATATTCTTTATTATCATAAAATTAGAATCTGATCTTCATACCCATAGACCAAGTACGACCGAAACCATAGAACACAGTTGCGTCTTTCCATCCGTGACCACCGGTCTTTGCACCATTGTCCGTAGCATCGGTAATATACTGCTCATTCAGCAGATTGTTGCAATTGGCTGTCCAGGTTGCATCGATACCGCCAAGATTGAACTTGTAGCTGATACCCGCATCAAAAGTAAAGAAAGAAGGGATACGCCAAGGTTGTGCCACATCTACCGGATCTCCATTCAAAGTGCTGGTAGTAATCAGACCTGCAATATCGTATTCAGAATAGTTACGTCCATTGAATAATCCGCCTACAAAGACACGAAGACCTTTCAGCACTTCATAATTCACATCCAGAGATGCCGTTGTCTGGGCAGCATTACCAATCTTCACCCCTTTTGTATTCATCAGCAACCGTGCATGCTCGTCCGAGCCGGGAGTTACCGGTTTCATACTTTTATCAACGGCCTGGCCTTGTCCGTCATACATATAACCCAATACATTGTCTTTCGTCATAGTCCAATCACCGAAAGAGAACATACCGTTGATTGTCAGCGAACGGACCGGACGCAGAGTGAAGTCCAACTCGATACCCTGGTGCAATTCACCCACACCGTTCAAGTATACGTAAGAACTTTCCTGCGATACCGACAGGCGCTTTTGAATTGTACGGTCGTCCCAAGTGGTACGGTACAGATTCAAATTGGCGGAGAAAATAGAAGAAACGAATCCGTAACCCAGTTCAAAAGAGAAAACACCTTCGTTCTTACAATTAGGATTGAGCGCATTGCTTGTCTGGGAATTAAGGAAAATACCACCTGAGAAATAAGGAGTACGGGAGTAATAGCCGATGTTGGCAAATACGTTATGATGGCTGTCGATATTATAGTTTACACCACCTTTTACTCCATAACCGACTTTCGTTTTCTTTGCAGACTTTTCATTGTCTGTATAGAAATAGCCCTTACGCCAGTTCGAAGCGGCATTCACGTTTCCGGATACGATAACGGATAGTTTATCCTGAGAATATTCAGCCTGTCCGAAAGCACCGTATTGTGCTATATAGCTGTCAAAGTTACGGTAAACAACGTCACCTACCCCTAAGCGCTCGTTCTGCCAGGCGATATCATCCTTTTTATATCCTACATTTTTTCTATCCGGATCGACAATAAAGTCTCCTCCCAACAGATCTACAATTTCAGCTTTGTGTCCGCCGTTATAGTAACGGAGGTCTATACCACCCTGCAGGTTCAGGTAATCATTCACCTGGTTGGTATAAGTTGAAAGAAGTCCGTACCACAAGTGAGTATTCATGTTTTTGGCCAAAGCGACTTTACTTCCATTGTCGGAAGCCGCGTTTTCTTCCATAATAGCAGCATAATTCATCGTTCCGTCTATCCTGCGATAAGTGGTATTCGGGATACCGGCTGTTGCCCCGTAAAGGCTGCTGGTATTACCTACACCCCGATATCCGAAGCCGTCGCCAATAGACATATACACGGAAGAAGAAAGGCTCGACTTGCGGTCGATATCCCAAACGTGATTCAAAGAAATCTGTGGCTTATGGTAAGAGTTATAGCTGGTACCGGTCATGCCTTTACCATTAATGTCATATCCGTAAGCAGCATTATAGCGATAGCCCAAACCTTGATTTACCTTCTTCTGCTTGTCCCACTCTTCGATGGTCAGCTCGTCATAACGCTTATTGTGAGTTTGGGGAGCACCCGTTGCTGTCAGAGACAGAGAATGACTGTCACCGATACGCTTGGATATATTAATAAACCAGGAATATGCGTCAAACTCACATCCTTGGATATATCCGTCACCCCATGTCTTAGAACCTAAAACAGAAAAGGCCCAGCCATCCTTTGTCAATCCGGAAGAAAGACTGAACAATACTTTATTATATCCGTCATTACCCATACCATAGGATAATGTACCGCCTTTTTGCGCATCGGTAGAGTTTGTTATAACATTGATAGAACCACCCACCGACGGGGAAGAAAGCTTAGAAGCACCCAATCCTCTTTGCACCTGCATAGAACGGGTTACATCAGACAAGCCTGCCCAGTTGGACCAGTAGATACCTCCCCATTCCATATCATTCATAGGGACACCGTTAATCATCACTCCTACATTGGAAGTACCGAAACCGCGGACGGTTACACGGGATTCACCAAAACCACCGTTGTCTTTGGAAGCATATACGCCTGGAGTGGATTTCAATATCTCCGGAAATTCTTGTGTTCCCAACTTTTCCGAGATAAATACCGGGTCGACCGTAGATACCGCCACCGGAGTTTTACGTGAAATGGCAATGGACGAAGTAATCGTCACGTCATTCAACATCACTGCATCCTGTTCCAGTTTCACAATACCTAAATCCACAGAAGCGCCTTTCTGCGTTACTTTCTTTTTCAGGTCCTTGAAACCTACATACTTAAATAGTAACGTTGCATTGGGAGCGACACTTTGCACAAAATGACCGTCAAGATCGGTGACAGTTCCTTGTGAAGTACCTTCCACCATAATGGCCGCACCAACCAATGGCTCACCGGTTTCTGCATCCACGACTTGACCTTTCACTGTAGTCTGGGCAAAAGCCGTAGCAGCAGAGCATACTGTCAGTATTGCAACCAGCAGAAAATGAATTAGATGTCTTCTCATAATTCTGTTTGTTAGTTAATAGATTTTATTAATTAATAATGTTTTGAAGCGCAAATATAATTAATAAGATTTAGAACTACATTACATTTCCATTTCAAATTTTAAGGATGGTCAACATTTTATTGCATTCTAAAACAAAAAAAGCCCCGCAGGCGATCTGCAGGGCTTTCTATTTAAAACTGAACGAGTTAGAAATCTATCAAACTGACATCGATATCAATCATTCATTAGCTTTCTATAACGTACACGCTTAGGCTCTTCATTTCCGAGACGTTTCATCTTGTTTTCTTCATATTCAGAATAAGAACCTTCAAAATAGAATACATTGGAATCGCCCTCGAAAGCAAGGATGTGGGTACAGATACGGTCGAGGAACCAACGGTCGTGCGAAATGACCACGGCGCATCCGGCAAAATCCTCCAGACCTTCTTCGAGTGCACGAAGCGTATTCACGTCGATATCATTGGTAGGCTCATCGAGAAGCAGCACATTGCCCTCTTCTTTCAATGCAATAGCCAGGTGCAAACGGTTACGTTCACCGCCGGAAAGCATTCCGCAGAGCTTTTCCTGATCGGCACCGGAGAAATTGAAACGTGAAAGATAAGCACGTGCATTGATATCACGCCCACCCATGCGAATCAGTTCGTTACCTCCGGAAATTACCTGATAAACAGTCTTGTTGGGATCGATATCCTTATGCTGTTGGTCTACATAGGCCACCTTTACAGTCTCTCCTACCTCAAATTCTCCTTTATCCACCGTCTCAAGTCCCATGATAAGCCGGAAAAGGGTAGTCTTACCGGCACCGTTAGGACCGATCACCCCGACAATGCCATTGGGAGGAAGCATAAAGTTGAGATCATCGAAAAGCAACTTCTCACCATAAGCCTTGGCTACATGTTTAGCTTCAATAACCTTGTTTCCTAAACGGGGACCATTCGGAATGAAAATTTCAAGTTTCTCTTCTTTCTCTTTCACATCCTCGTTCAACAGTTTGTCATAAGAGTTCAGACGAGCTTTACCTTTGGCCTGACGAGCCTTAGGAGCCATACGCACCCACTCCAGCTCACGTTCAAGAGTCTTACGGCGTTTGCTGGCAGTTTTCTCTTCCATTTCCATGCGTTTGGTCTTCTGGTCCAGCCAGCTGGAATAATTTCCTTTCCAGGGGATACCTTCGCCACGATCCAACTCCAGAATCCATCCGGCTACATGATCGAGGAAATAGCGGTCGTGCGTTACGGCGATTACCGTACCCTCATACTGTTGGAGATGTTGTTCGAGCCAGTCGATAGACTCCGCATCCAAGTGGTTGGTAGGCTCATCGAGAAGGAGTATATCCGGTTTTTGAAGCAACAAACGACAAAGAGCCACGCGACGGCGCTCACCCCCTGAAAGGTTTTCCACCAACTGGTCTTCGGGCGGACAACGGAGTGCATCCATCGCACGCTCCAGTTTACTGTCAAGATTCCATGCATCCGTAGCATCGATGATATCCTGCAATTCTCCCTGGCGCGCAAAGAGTTGGTCCATTTTATCTTGATCCTCATAATATTCGGGTAAGCCGAATTTCTGATTTATTTCTTCATATTCATTCAGAGCGTCTACAATAGGCTGTACTCCTTCCATTACGATTTCCTTCACGGTCTTCGTATTATCCAAATGAGGTTCCTGAGCCAGATAGCCTACCGAATATCCCGGTGAAAAGACCACCTCACCCTGATATGATTTTTCCAGTCCTGCAATAATCTTCAACAAAGTAGATTTACCCGAACCATTCAAACCGATGATACCGATCTTTGCCCCATAAAAAAAGGAAAGGTAAATGTTCTTCAGCACTTGCTTGTTATTCTGGAAGGATTTACTCACTCCCACCATTGAGAAAATAATCTTTTTATCGTCTACTGTTGCCATACAATATAATAATGTAAAATGTAATTTTGGGCAAATGTACACAAAATCTTCGATATTCATATCCGTCCCACTAAAAACAAAGTATTCTTCCCTACCCTCAAAGCATTCTTCTCCCCTCTCTCATCCACATTAACATCTTTAACAGTTCATCTTAAAAGACATTCCTCTCATTTGCAACAATCTATACTATTGCATAGTAATAATCTATATTTAACACTCCATTAAGTATATACTTTTAATATCTCGGTATAACGACCAATATAAGATGCTATAAATAAACATTTTATATTCAATTCTTATCATTTCCCGTCCAACCATAATCCTAAAAGTGCTTTTGCATCCAATCTGCTTAACTTGCTATTTCAACAACTATAAAATGAATGTATTGTCATAGCTATTCTAAAAAACATTCAAATTATTTTGGTATTTATAAAAAACTATCTATCTTTGCACCCGCAATCAGGAAATAACTGATTTGCAATAAGGATTGATTCAGTAGCTCAGCAGGTAGAGCACAACACTTTTAATGTTGGGGTCCTGGGTTCGAGCCCCAGCTGGATCACTGAAAATTAGAGAGTTACATAATAGTAGCTCTCTTTTTTTATACCTAAATTATGCTGGTTTACACGGGGAAATGTAAAAACGGATCAACGTAAAAACCTGAGGGATTTTCGAATTTACAAAAGTTAATCCCCAAGATTTCAAACTGAACCGAATTCAATCCCCTTGTATCCGTTTAAATTACATGCCGAAACGGGATGTATCTACCTCTTTTATTTCCTTTTTCTTATATCCGCCAAAACGAAAACTGAAATGCACCGTAAAAGTCCGGGAATAAGCAGCACTATTCATATCCAGATACTGTCCTTTGAAACGGACTTTTGTTTTGGGCATTCCTTCATTAAAAATGTCGTTACAGCGTGCCGACAAACTTATTTTATCATTGGCAAAATTCCATTTTACCCCAGCAGTAAGATCGAAAACGGTCCCTATATCAAATGTTCCTTGTATAGCAGGAGTCTGCACATTGCCAATTAACTCGAAAGAGAGGTTTTTATTGATTTTAAACGCGTTGTCCAACGAACTACTGAAGAGCCATTTTCTCCGGTCAAAGGGAATGTCAAAGAAGTTATCGCAACGTTGATGCATTTGCATCCCGGTCATAGTCAAACGGGAATCAAGCCAATTTCCCGCTTTGAAAGGAAGGATAAGGTTCACACCCCACAACTGCATGTAATTCCAATTCGTATTTTTGTAGATCAAGGCCAGTCTCTCCGTAGATTGGTACGGAGCTTGGACAAAATAGTCTGACGTATGCATAAAAAACAAATTGAAGATGTATTTTTGCTTCAAGATATAACTCCCATTTAAATTATAAGCTGTCATCGGTTTCAACCCCGGTGTCCCCCACAACTCCGTATATCCGTTGAGATAACCCACTGAAGACTGCATATCCCAATAACTCGGATAGGTTTTATCCGTAGACAATGAGAGTTGGAATATATGTTTCGGAGTTTTAAGATAAGTCAATGATGCTTGCGGATAAACAGCCCATTTATGATAATTACCAATAGTATAATATTCCCCCGTAGCAGATATGGAAAAGGAAGTTCCCGATGCATAATTCCGGCCTAATGAAACATAAAAACCGGCGGTCTGTTCTTTCAGGTCGGAATAAGTATCTTGCGTATAGATATCACCGGTCACCTGACTGTAAGTCTGAAAATCCCGGTCTTTCGCAAACCGGTAAGACACTCCATATCCCAAATTCCATTCTTTAGATAGCTGATGTTTTTGATCTGCATAAACAGAATACCGCTCAATCCTTTGCCCACCGACCATAGAGAAACGGCTCAGATCGCCATCCGTATAATCGGCCAACAGACTCTGATTGTTATTGGAAATATAACGGGTGTAATCACCACCGATATCAAGCCCAAAGCCCGAATGGTATTGCAACATGATGTTATTCATATGAGTATCAATATATTTGTCTACATTACTGGTCTGATAATTACCATTTGTCCGGCTATTGTTGTATTGGTCGGGAGTGTAGCTGCCGGTATATGCTATATTGATATTATTCTTATCGTCAAAGTTGTATTCAAATGCAGTTCTAAGATTATGATTCCAATATTTACTGCGCAATTGTTCGTTTTGTGTGATATCATATAGTTCGCCTTTCAATGTATGCCGGGAATATAGATCTATATATTCCATGTTTTTCACATTATTTGCCCCATACAATACGTCAAAAGCCATTTTAGGTGTCGATAAGCGAAAATTTCCTTTCATATTGCCACTGTTGAAGTACTTGTTCTTGTAGTCAGCGCTTATTTCCCCTTGAAAAGCGTAATCATTCGAGCGCTTTAAAACAACATTGACAACTGCGCCCCGTACATGATATTCGGGAGGGGCGCTGTACATTACTTCCACTTTCTCTACGCGGTTTATCGGAGTATTCCGCAAAAGGGTTTCAAGTTGCCCGGCATCCATCGTTGTAGGCTTCCCATTCAAGATTACAGTCAGACTTCCTGCTCCCGCCAAAGTCAATGTTCCCCTATCCTCTTGTATTCCCGGTAATCTCGTCAATGCTTCATAGGCATTATTCACCACATGGCTTTCTGCGAGAGCCGTAAGATTATATCCTAAACGCCCATCTTCCACTTTTACAAGAGGCCGTTCCGCTTTTACTACAACTTCATTTAAAGCATAATCTTTGGGCTGAAGCTGAATGATCCCCACACTCTTTCCCTGGCCCGTTATCTGTTTCGTTTGATATAAAAGATGCTGTATAATTAGTCGATATTCCTCCGGCTGGCTATTTAAAAGAAATGTGCCGTCGGCATTGGATATGGATGCACCTACATAGATAGAATCCATCGTTTGCAACACGATAGTTGCACCGTCTACCGGCTGTTGGCTGTCATCTGTAATTTTACCACTGATTGTCTGCCCCCAAACAACTGCCTGAAAATTATCTAAAACTATATACCCTATTATACACAAAATAATTCTGCTTAATCTCATATCCGCTCAGTTAAGTATTCAATATTTTCATCCAAAGCTATAGATTGGTGATGTGTTCTCAAATTTTAGCACAAATATTCGCACAAATATATATTGCATATCCATATATGTCGTGAATTATGCAAAAATAGGAAAGACAATTGCCAATTAAAAGCAATTGCAAAAATAAAACCTCAATAATCACCACTCTTTAAGTAATTTTCGGTTAAGATTATATTAATTATCAATATGCATAGTAGACAGCATGCGAAAGTACCCATTCTACTACACATAAGTAATATCCCTATTGGTCGCCCGGATCATACATTTCGTCATAAACAATAAGGGCGTTCGTCGAAAATAATTTTATAGAAACTTTTATTGATGTATCTTCGCGCCCTGAACAGAAAACAGAACATCCGATAACGAAACGATTCACAACAAAAATGTCCCAATATGCAAAAACAAATTCTGATTTTCCGAACCTCCATAAAGGATAAGCAAGATATGAAGCTCATCCAAACTCTTTTCATCCAATTTCCCCAAATACACAAATGGAACGTGGACTTGGAAGATTGGGAAAAAATCTTAAGAATAGAATGTCATGGAGTGACTTCAACCGATATATTGAATGCATTGCAGACAATTAACATTCATGCAAAAGAATTAGAGTGAATATTTTCTCTGCCAAACCTTTGATCGGGCATTGTGGCAGCAGAAAATCAAAAGAGCATTCATATTACCTGCTTTAAAATATAAATAGCACTTTTACAAGCAAGTGGTATAAGGATGTGTAAACCAAAACCGCGAACCCTTACCCGGTTCGGACTCTACGCCTATATCCCCACCAAATTGTTTTACTACAACCTGACACACAGAAAGCCCTAATCCGGCGCCTTGTGAAAAAGCATCCAATTTAACGAAACGTTCAAAGATCCTTTCTTGCTGTTCTTTTTCAACTCCGATCCCAGTGTCAGTCACATAAAACTCGATGTGTTTATTCTTCAATATATATCCTATCACGATATTTCCCCTAAGAGTAAATTTAATGGCATTAGCTACTAAATTTGTGATAACCTGATGTAATCTTTTCCTGTCAGTCACGATATGGCATTCCGGTAAATCATTCTCCACTGACAACTCAACACCAGCCGGCAATCTGAAAGACATAACACATGCAATATCCTTACATACAGAAGAAATCTCCACATCATCTTTTTCAAAATCAAGTTCTCCGGCATCTATTTGAGAAATATCGATAATATCAGACAGCAAACGTAAGAGTATATCATTGTTTTCGCGGATAATCTGAACGTATTCTTTCCGTTCACCCTCATTTTCAGCATCCACCAACAGATCTGAAAATCCAACGATCGCATTTAAGGGAGTTCTGATTTCATGATTTATATTGGCTAAAAAGGCACTTGTTATGTCAAATTCTTTTTTGTGGCTTTTCTTCTTCTTGTCCATACATTCATCAAATGTAATTATACAATATTATACGTAAAGAAAGTGTATTTGAGACGAATGCGGCTATAATATTTAAAACAAGATATTAAGATTTGTTCTAAAGTTATTAATAAAAATATTAACCTGTTATAAATCAAAGAAATATAAATGAATATTTATAAGATTCAAAGACATACAAATATCATTTTCAAGTATTCGGGCACATTAACGCCCCACGGAATGGGAGCTGATTTCCCGATGCTATTTTATAAATGTATTATCCAGCAACTATAAAAAGACAGCAATATTCTGTCAACAATTATTCCAGTTCGTTTTGGGCTTTTTTAAATTCAAACGGAGTCATTCCGGTTTTCTTTTTAAATAAGATATGAAAAGTAGGCATACTATTAAATCCGGATTCTTCGGCAATGGCCTTTAGTGTATAATTAGGATATTCTTTCAGTAACCTGATCGCATGGGTGATTCGCAAATCATTGATATATCCGCTTAAATTAGTTCCGGTGTTTTCTTTTATCATCTTGGCAAAACGCGCATTATTCATTCGCACTAACGGCACCAGATCTTCTCTGGCAAGTTCTGAAGAAAGATATAATTTCTCCTGCATGATGACTGTATTCAACTTATTGAATAATATTCTATTCTCTTGCTCTTCTTCATTCACCTCTGTATTATCTGATACATTTTGTACATCACTTGTTGATTGAACGGAACTTACAATACATGAAACTTTATCTTCTTTTATATCCACATTGCGATTACCATCCCCGGTCACTTTCTCTTTTTCATCAATGCCGGCAATCCGCTCATTGATAAGTTTGACCAAAGTCTGATTTTTATATTTGATAATACAGGTATGACGCCACATTCGCCATAGTATGAATAGAATCAGAACTGTAATGCAAGTGAAAAAGAAAATCGAGATATTCCTGACTTTCAATTGAAAAGCCTGCTCTTTAATAAACTCTTCCTTTTCATTCATTTTATGGACAGTGCTCAATTCCAATGCTGCGTTCTGTTTTTCACGAGTGTTCATACTATCCACTATTGTCAAAATCGACTCACGCAATTCCGCCACCTTTTTAAAGTCATGCAACCCGAGATAAGCCTTCACTTGTTTCTGCAAAACACTTAAATACTGCAAGTTTATAGTATCCTGATGTTGTAATACAGCCCTAAAATTTTCACATATATCAACAACTCTCGCATATTGTTTATTCAGTAACAGATATGGGGTCGCATCATATTGCCCGTCCGGCGTCAAGGCAGCTTTGGTAGACAGATATCGGTTAAAATACTTCTCTGCCTCCATATATAGCTTTTTGAAATGGCAGATATATGCCAATTTTGAATACACATAAGCATATTGCCGGTCAATATACCCTTCCGGAGTCTGATATAACGAATCTATCGCATGAATCAGTTTCTCCCGTTGCAGTCCTATCGCCAAAGCTTCATCATAGCGGGAGTCATCAAGCAGATACCCCATTTTTATCCCATAAAAATACGACAGCATGGCCGCCCCTTCCCTGTCTTTAATATTTTGCAATAACCGGATGGCCGTATCAAAATGTTCGTAACTTCTTTCTTTTAAAGAGAGCATCCTTTCATTTTCACCGATACAGAAAAGTAATTTACTTTCAGCCTTAATATCATTTTGTCTTTGAGCAAATTCAATACCCTGCATTGCGTACCTCATACTTTCTTTATATTCACTGAGCAGATTTGAAAGTTCGGCTAAGGCTATCGTCATTTGCAGCAAGTGTTCCGGATTATTTTGTGAAACAGAATCGAGGACATACGATTTCCGGGCATAATCAAACGCCAGTTTATTCATATACATATTACGATAAGCCATGCTACGCAAATCGCTAATAAGGTATGGCAACATGGTTCCCCGATTTTCCGCTTCATCCAATAGTTTCAATGCACGTTCCGGTTCTGCTATGTATATCTGCGAGATATATTCTCTTGTATACAACGAATCGTCACTCGCAACGTCTTTTGCCATTGATAATTGACTGTACAAAAACAGAAACGCAAAAGCATAAGATAAGATAGAGATGTATTTCATTAATTTCCATTATTGCGCTTCAAAAATAGAGCATATTTTCCAAATATTTAGTACGATTTGCCCGACCGGCCATTTAAAAATACTTAAACAGCTTGCAATTACCGGAATATTTCAACGCACTTCATCCTACATAAAAAAACATTATTCCATTAAAAAGACATTGTATCCATACTTTGGTATCAATGAAAAAAATCGCGGCAGGAATAGATATATCCGAGCATAGTTTTTCATATCTTTGCGCCTCATTTCATACGACAAGCAAAAGAATCATCCATGCAAGGAATAAAAAACTTAACCCACGGATCCATAAACCGTCAATTATTCAATCTGGCTATGCCTATTATGGCAACCTCCTTCATCCAAATGGCCTATAGCCTGACAGACATGGCATGGGTAGGGCGTTTAGGTAGTGAAGCAGTAGCAGCAATCGGTTCGGTAGGCATACTTACATGGATGTCCGGTTCTATTTCATTATTGAATAAGGTGGGATCGGAAGTTAGTGTCGGACAATCCATCGGAGCGCAAAATCAGGAAGACGCCCGTCACTTCGCTTCACACAATATCACGATCGCACTTCTTATATCCATATGTTGGGGAGCATTGTTGTTTATATTGGCAGGCCCTATTATACGTATCTACGAACTCGCTCCGCATATTACCGACAATGCCGTAACTTATCTCCGGATAGTTTCCACAGCGATGCCTTTCGTTTTTCTTTCGGCGGCTTTCACCGGTATCTACAATGCTGCCGGACGAAGCAAAGTTCCTTTTTATATCAGTGGGACCGGATTAATACTGAATATCGTGCTCGATCCGCTTTTTATTTTCGGATTCGGACTGGGAACTAATGGAGCTGCCTATGCAACCTGGATTTCCCAGGCAACCGTATGCAGTATCTTTATATATCAATTACGTTTCCGTGATGCACTTTTAGGTAGCTTTCCTTTTTTCACTCAACTAAAGAAAAGATATACGCACCGTATTCTGAAATTGGGGCTTCCGGTAGCTACCCTCAACACTTTGTTTGCTTTTGTCAATATGTTCCTGTGCCGCACGGCTTCGGAGCAAGGCGGGCACATCGGATTGATGACCTTTACTACCGGAGGGCAGATAGAAGCCATCACATGGAATACCTCACAAGGATTTTCTACAGCATTGAGCGCCTTCATAGCACAGAACTATGCAGCCGGAAGAACGGAAAGAGTTATAAAAGCATGGCACACCACTTTATGGATGACGGGAATATTCGGTACGTTCTGCACACTCCTGTTTATTTTCTTTGGAAATGAAGTATTTGCCATCTTCGTACCGGAACAGGCTGCTTATGAGGCAGGAGGCGTCTTTCTTCGGATAGACGGATACTCCCAACTTTTTATGATGCTTGAAATTACCATGCAGGGCGTGTTTTATGGTATCGGAAGAACAGTACCGCCTGCCGTCATCAGTATCACATGTAATTACATGCGTATTCCACTTGCCATTTTCTTCGTCCGTTTAGGTATGGGAGTAGAAGGTATCTGGTGGGCAGTTAGTGTAACAACCATTGCTAAGGGATCAATCCTGCTGATGTGGTTCATTATTATACGAAAAAAGGTTCTTTCCATCAACAAAATTGCATAGTTAGTTGTTTTTGAGAGAAAGGAACGACGGCATAACTAAATATTTTTTTATCTTTGTCCTCGTTTTAGAGTTTATCACTAATAAATTAATAAGAAGTATGAAAAAGATTAAGTTTATGGCCTTCTTCCTAAGTATGGCTTTAGTATTCGGAAGTTGTGGATCAATGAACAATACCGCTAAAGGTGGAATGATCGGTGGCGGTTCAGGTGCCGCTTTAGGTGCAATTATCGGTGGTATCGCCGGTAAGGGTAAAGGCGCTGCTATCGGTGCTGCTATCGGTACAGCCGTCGGAGGTACTGCTGGTGCATTGATTGGCCGGAAAATGGATAAGAAAGCAGAAGAAGCTGCCAAAATCGAAGGTGCACAAGTAGAGCAAATCACAGACAACAATGGATTGGCTGCTGTAAAAGTGACTTTTGACTCAGGTATCCTTTTCGGATTCAACTCTTCTACATTGAGCAATGCCGCCAAACAATCTTTGCGTGAATTTGCCGGTGTGTTGAAAAGCGATCCGACTTTAGATATTGCAATCATCGGACATACCGATAAGGTAGGTACGCAGGAAGCCAATCAGAAGGTTTCGAACAACCGTGCTTATGCGGTAGAAAATTACCTGCAATCTTGTGGTGTTCAGCCTTCTCAATTCAAAACAGTAGAAGGTGTAGGTTACTCACAGTATGACGAATCGTTAACAGCTGCTCAAAATCGTCGTGTAGAAGTATACATGTACGCCAGCGAACAGATGATAAAAGATGCGGAAGCCGGTAAGTAAAATACTTCGTATCATACGCAGTCTGCTGCTCTTTTTCTTCCTGTCAACCCTTGTTGCGGTCGTTATTTACCGGTTTGTTCCGGTATATGTTACCCCGCTAATGGTGATCCGGAGTGTGCAGCAGATAGCATCGGGAGATAAACCCACGTGCAAACACACGTGGGTTTCTTTCAATCAGATCTCCCCACATCTGCCTATGGCTGTTATTGCTTCCGAAGACAATCGTTTTGCAGAACATAACGGATTCGATCTCAAGGAAATAGAAAAAGCGATAAAAGAAAATGAAAGTAGAAAGCGAAAACGAGGTGCAAGTACTATCAGTCAGCAAACAGCAAAAAATGTTTTCTTATGGCCCCAATCCTCATGGCTAAGGAAAGGACTGGAAGTTTATTTCACCTTTCTTATTGAAACATTCTGGCCGAAAGAACGGATTATGGAGGTATATCTGAATTCCATCGAAATGGGAAAGGGCATTTACGGGGCACAAGCTGCTGCCCAATATAAGTTCAATACCACAGCCGCCAAATTAACAAAGGGCCAATGTGCATTAATAGCTGCTACGCTACCTAACCCCATACGTTTCGATTCTGCCCATCCGTCGCCTTACATACTAAAAAGACAGAAACAGATCATGAGATTAATGAATCTTGTACCCAAGTTTCCCCCGCCAACTACTCATCACTAAACCTCTTTTGTTTATGATAAAATATTGTTCACTTCTTTTCTCTCTGTTATGCCTGTCAGGCGGAATCAGAGCACAACGCACAGAAATTTACGCACCTCATATTCAGACGGTGCAAGTGGTAGCCAACAATGACATCAACGCTCCTGCCGTCATTACATTGGACAGTAATGATTATATCGAGCTCTCTTTCGATGAACTATCACATGAGTATCACCGATATCAGTACGTCCTCTCCCACTGTAATGCAGATTGGTCTGCTTCCGACCTTTCGGACATCGATTATCTGGATGGGTTCAACAATAATCCGATAGAAGATTACGAAACCTCCATCAATACAACGATGCCTTATACCCACTATCGCCTGACATTGCCCAATAATGAGGTACGCATGAAATTGTCCGGCAATTATCTCATAACAGTTTATGATGATTCGGACACCAGTAAACCTGTTTTCAAAACCTGTTTCCGGGTATTGGACAAGCAAGTCAGTGTATCGGCTACGGTAAGCAGTGATACGGAAATAGATCGCAACAAAGGTCATCAGCAAGTGAGTTTCAATGTCCGGCACAGAGGGTACAATATACGAAATCCACAACAGGAAGTAAAAATTCAGGTAATGCAGAACGGACGGACGGACAATATGGTAACCGGAGTACTGCCTACCTACGTCGGCCCGGACGAACTGCGCTATACACACAATAAAGCCCTGATATTTCCGGCAGGAAACGAATATCGCAGGTTCGAAACAGTCAGTACACGCTATGCTAATATCGGTGTGGAAAGTCTTCAATTCCATGATCCTTATTATCATGCGACGCTGTTTCCAAGCGATCCCCGTACCAGAAATTATAGTTATGACGAAGACCAGAACGGACGTTATCTGATTCGTTACGACGATGCTACGGATAATGAAATCGAAGCAGATTATTTCTTTGTACATTTCAGCCTTCCCTGGGAAGATCCTTTTATGGACGGCAAGTTATACCTGCAAGGAGAGTTTACGTATGACAACTTTAACCAGCAAACGGAAATGAAATATAATAAAGAAACATACGCTTATGAATCGGTACAATTGCTTAAACAGGGTGCTTACAATTATCAATATCTATATGTCCCCAATGGAAGTACAAAAGGGGAAACCGGTCCGGTAGAAGGAAATTACTATGAAACGGAAAACGAATATCTGATTTTAGTATATGCGCGTCCATTCGGCGAACGGTACGACAAATTGATAGGCATGCAACAAGTCAGATTCAGACCTTAGAAACGCTAACTCAATAAAGTATAGACCAAGAATTCTTCTAAGATAAAAAGCCGGAACAGGCTTTATCTTTCATCATTCAGGAGTTAAGGAGCAGCACGATAATCGTATCAGAATCTTTTCTCGATAGACCTTTTGCTTCCCTTAACTCCTGAATCCGATAATCAGGCAAATATATTGCTACGTTCGATATAAGCTATTACATCTCCCTTATTTAAAGTAGCTCCTTGCTGAGCACAAACTTCGACAACGCGGCCTGTAAATCCGGTTAATATTTTCTCATATTCCCCCCACGGAGTAGAAAGGTAACAAAAGACTTCATCATGTTGATATTTACGCCCGATAAACGGTGCGGTGGATGGTCCTTCTACGGAAACCTCCCAAAGTATCTGCCCATTGTCCGGTGCTATAATAGGATCGGCTTTGGCGCGTTTCAGTTTTTTTATTTCTTCCTCCGAATACCCGTTCTTAACCATGGCTGCATCCTTGGCACGTTGCAGATCTTCTTCAAATCGCTTCTTGGCGACACCGGATTTATAATCACGGTATTGCCGGTCATGCATAGCCAACTCGAAAAGTTCCTCGTCATCCGGCCCGTATTCCCAACCATTTTCATCCATCTCCTTTTTATAGTCTTCCAAGGCATCCGGATAATTTTCCTGTGGATCGGTGTCGATAAATTCGTATCCTTTGGAGTGTGCTAATTCGACAATTTCCGGTGCAAGATTACCCGGTAAACGGCCGCTCTTACCCAAAATCATATCCCAAGTATGGTTATCGATCATCGTCCAGCGTTCGTCCCCTTTCACCAACTGCATTAAATTCATCAACGCCACATTCTTCACATACTGGCTGAATGGGGTCACTAACGGAGGATAACCGAGTTTAGGCCACACATACTCCACTTCATCAAAAAGCATCACCAATAGATCATCAATACTCAGCTCCGGCTCGTTTTTACTCTTCAATATCATATTGATACCTGCATGAACACCTTTCAAATCGGCCATCATCGACCCCATCATGCCACCGGGAAGCCCGCATTTCAATAAAAGAGAAGACATCTGCTTATTGGTGGAATCCATGAAATATCCCAAAAAGTCGTCAATGAACTCCTGTGTCATGGCACGCGCTTTCATATAAGCCTTCATATTAATTTCAGGCACATCATATCCTTTGTCCTTGAGCATGGCCTGTACGGATATTACATCCGGATGAACCTTTCCCCACGACATCGGCTCCATAGCCACATCAATAATATCGGCACCATTCTCGCAAACTTCAAGAATGGAAGCCATCGACAGCCCCGGTCCGCTATGTCCATGATATTGGATGATCACTTCGGGATGCCTGTCTTTAATAGCTTTCGTCAACCTGCCCAACATACCGGGACGACCGATACCGGCCATATCTTTCAGACAGATTTCCGGTGCACCGGCCTCTATCAGCTTATCGGCAATATCGGTGTAATATTCTACCGTATGCACCGGAGAATGAGTAATACAAAGAGTAGCTTGTGGAATCATGCCGCCCTCAATTGCGTACTTAATAGAAGGAATTATGTTGCGTACTTCGTTCAGCCCACAAAAAATCCTTGTAATGTCCACACCTTGGGCATGCTTTACTTTATACATCAACCGACGTACATCCGCAGGTACGGGATACATACGCAGCCCATTCAAGCCACGATCGAGCATATGGGTCTGGATGCCGGCCTCATTAAAAGGTTTGGTAAATGCACGCACCGCCTTATTCGGATTTTCTCCATACAAAAGATTCACCTGCTCAAAAGCTCCTCCATTGGTTTCGACACGGGCAAAACAACCCATCTCTATAATCAACGGAGCAATTCGCATTAACTGATCGACACGGGGTTGATACTTTCCGGACGATTGCCACATATCCCGGTAAACAAGACTGAATTTAATTTCCTTTTTCATTGCCGTAATCCATAAAGTGATTTCACATAAAATTGGTTAACACATCTTCTTTCACAAATATATAGACTTATTTGACATAAAGACAATTTTTAGCAAGAAAAAATAAGCCTAATCGGATATGTTTTATATCATATTGTCACAAAATTAAAGGAGCAAAAAGGGGACTTTCCTTCTCACTCCTTACAATTAAGCAATAGCCGTTCCATTTAAAACATTAATTTGATAATTACACGACCGTTTGTCTTTCAGTTTAAAACTATATCTAATTGTACCTATTGATTATACAAAATCTTTCAGTTCCTGCTGTAGCCGTTGGCGTGTGAAAAATATACGGCTCTTTACAGTTCCGAGAGGCAAGCCAAGTTTCTCAGCTATTTCACGGTATTTAAATCCGGAAACATGCATTGAAAAAGGAATTTTATATTCTTTGGGAAGGGCATTGACTACACGATGCATCTCTTTAAGGTCATAGGCACCTTCGGTACTTTCAAAACCGGAATCCTGCGGCAGATTCAAATGGTAAAGATTATCTGTCTGGTCTACAAAAGTCTGGTCACGTACAACCTTACGGTAATTATTAATAAAGATATTACGCATGATGGTATACATCCATCCCTTAAAATTTGTATCCGGGATATATTTTTCCTCGTTATCCAAGGCTTTTAGTGATGTTTCCTGCAACAAATCATTCGCTTCTTCACGGTTAGCAGTCAGTTTATAAGCAAAACGTAGTAACTCTTCTTGAACTCCAATCAAATCCTTTCTGAAACTTAAACTTTTCATATCTAATGGTTTTTACGGTTAATATTTCGTTTTTTTCTCGATGTTGCAAGTTTAAAGGTATTTTCAGACTTCAATAGGGGGAAATCCGTCTTTCTTTGGGGTAAAAACTATCAAAAAACAGTTTTTGGGTGCTTTTTGATAGTTCTCAGGTGCTATTTACGAAAATTATCAGCTGTTTTATTGCAGGAATAGTTACTTTCTTCTACCTTTGGAATATTAATAACTCTAATAAATACACAAAATTATGACTTTATTGATCATTTTAGGAATCATCGTTGTACTTGGAATCATGATCGCCTCTATGTATAACTCACTGGTGAAGTTAAGAAACAACCGTGAAAATGCATTTGCAGATATAGACGTACAGCTTAAACAACGACATGACCTCATCCCACAATTAGTAGATACGGTTAAAGGATATGCCTCTCATGAAAAGGAGACACTCGACCGGGTGATTCAAGCGCGCAACGGTGCTATCAACGCTCGTACAATCGACGATAAGATCAATGCCGAAAATCAATTGACTTCAGCCCTTACCGGTTTAAAAATTACGCTCGAAGCATATCCGGACTTGAAAGCCAATCAGAATTTTCTTCAATTGCAAGAAGAAATCTCGGATATAGAAAATAAGTTGGCTGCCGTTCGCCGTTATTTCAACTCGGCAACGAAAGAGTTGAATAATGCAGTCCAGACATTTCCTTCCAATCTGATTGCCGGAATGTTCGGTTTCCATAAAGAAATCATGTTCGATTTAGGAACAGAACAGCGTGCCAACCTGGAACAAGCTCCCAAAATCAACTTCTAATTCCTCACGGAAAACAGATAAACTATGCAATACGTCGGAATTCAAACACAGCAGAGCAGAAACAATGCACGTTCTCTGTTTCTGTTGTTTCTCTTCCCTTGTCTGGTAGGAGTACTCTCCTATTTGTTCTGTTATTTATTGGTAATGCTCACTCAGGAACAATATGCAGACTACGACCGGATGGATATGATCAACGGAATATTTCTCCAATCCATACCTTATATAATAGGTGGCGTGACAATTTGGTTTCTTATCGCCTATTTTGCCAATACCAGTATTATAAAAGCGGCTACGGGTGCCCAAACCTTGGAGCGTAAAGACAACAAACGGGTCTATAATCTGGTAGAGAACCTCTGCATGTCACAGGGAATGAAAATGCCCAAAATAAACGTTATCAATGACTCTTCACTGAACGCCTATGCCAGCGGTATTAACGAACGGACTTACACCGTAACTCTCTCCCGCGGGATTATTGATAAACTGGACGACCAGGAACTGGAAGGTGTCATAGCACATGAACTGACGCATATCCGTAACCGGGATGTCCGGCTGTTGATTGTCTCCATCGTGTTTGTAGGTATCTTTTCGATGTTGGCGCAGATAGCCATACGATCTATTTATTACAGTTCACGGGCGCGCAGTAGCAATAGCAAAGGGAATGGAGCCATCGTATTAATTCTGATAGCCCTCATCGTTGCCGCTATCGGTTATTTCTTCTCGAGTCTTATGCGCTTTGCCATTTCCCGTAAACGTGAATATATGGCCGATGCCGGTGCTGCGGAAATGACAAAGAACCCGCTTGCTCTTGCCAGCGCCTTACGTAAAATATCTGCAGACCCGGATATAGAGGCTGTGAAACGGGAAGATGTGGCACAGCTCTTCATCGAGCATCCCGGTAAACAAGCTAAAAGTGGATTCAACGGACTTAGCGGATTATTTGCAACCCACCCTCCTATTCAAAAAAGGATTGAGGTATTGGAACAGTTTTAAATTCCGATACAACTAATATTCAGAAGTTATAAGAATATGATGTATGCTTATGCTATAAAAGTTACTCCTGCCAAACATAGTAGCATAAGGACTACTTTCAATATTCCTTTCTTAATTTTTATTTCTTTGAGCTTTTGTAATTACTATGCCTAAAAAAAGACAAAATGTACCAAATATCCACATACTCCCCCATATAAACCCCTCTTCAAAAGGTATTACAACCTCCTCTGTACGGTCAGGATAATACCATAATGAAATTTCACTTCCCTGGAATATAAAAGGATTGTACAATTGCATCCTTACATGACTGCTGTAACGTTTTGTTTTATATTCGATGCGGGCAGTATGCTTGTATCTTACTTTTCGGTTACGATATATTCTCTCCGTTTTCAAATCCGTTACAACTCCTACGGTATGCTCCATTCTGTTTGATTTATCATACAGTCTATAAAGGCTGTATGAACCTGCAATAAATGAAATACTGCCTATAAAAAGCAACAGAAATATAATAACCTTTGATTTCATATACATCACCATTCTTGAAGAGTGTAAAATTACAAAAAAGCCGTGATAATTCATTCAACTTAGGCTTGATCCTTTTTTGACGTAGAATATTTCTTTATCATACATATGAATCAGCAGTTGCTAAGTTAGTTTTGTAACTAACTAATAAACAACAGTATAGTATCCATTCTCCCTCTCCCACGGAGAGGGCTGGGGAGAGGCTGACTGTTTATCAGATTTGAACCCAATATCCGACTACAAATTCGCATTACACATCACTTTCAAACTTATATTTTCAAACAAAATACTATTTTTCCGAACTTTTCGTAGAGGTTATTGTGATTTTTTTATAGCTTTGCCTACATATACATAAAAACACTTTATTTAATTATTTTATGAAACTACTTAAATCTCTCATCCTTTTAGTTGCGATAGCAGTTTCCGTTCCGTCATTCGGACAAGGACTGAAAGCATTCAAGCTAAAAAACGGTCTTTCTGTATATATATGGGAAGACAATACCAAGTCTGATGTCTTCGGATTGGTAGGAGTACGTACGGGAGCAGTAAATGATCCGGCCGAATACACCGGACTTGCTCACTATCTGGAGCATGTAATGTTCAAAGGTACCGATAAAATCGGTACATTGGACTGGGCTGCCGAAGAACCTATTTATAAGAAAATCATCGCTAAATACGATGAAATGGCGAACGAAACCGATCCGGTAAAAAAAGAGGCCATCGGTAAGGAAATCAATGAACTGACTATCGAAGCAGGAAAAGTAAGCGTATCCAATGAATTCTCCAACTTGATGGAAAGCATGGGAGGTAAAAATCTGAATGCTGCAACCGGTATGGATTTAACTTTCTACCATAATTCATTCCCTACATTCCAGATCAATAAATGGCTGGAGATTTCATCACAGCGTTTCCTTAATCCGGTATTCCGTACTTTCCAATCTGAATTGGAGACTGTATACGAAGAATACAATCGCGGGCAAGACAATCCGGGACGCGTACAATACGATTTTATCCAAAGCAAAGCCTATGAGGGGCATCCTTATGCACGTTCAGTGCTCGGTTTACCCGAACATTTGAAAAATCCCCGCTTGAGCCAATTAATCAAATTCTATAATGATTGGTATACGGCAGAGAATATGGTGCTGATTCTGGTAGGTAACATCAATGCCAACCAGATCAGTGGACGAATAGCTTCTACCTTTGGCCGTCTTCCTCAAAGAGCGACTCCCGAGCGTAAAACCTATCCCGACCTGGATATCAAAGGCCGTACACAATATACTGCCAAAGTGGGCCGTTACCCATCCGTATGTTTAGTATACAAAGGAGTACCGGCAGGTCATCCGGATGAAAAGCCTTTGGAAATAGCTCTTTCACTATTAAGCAATAGCAGTGCAACAGGTGCGCTCGATAAATTATCTATTGATGGTGAAATCACAAACGGATATGCATCCTTGGATGCGAACCGCGAACAGGGCCGTTGCAAGATTTCGGTAACCCCGTTGTATGACGAAAACCAAAGACGCTTTGAATCCAACAAGAGTGCAGAGAAAAAAGCACTGAAAGCCATTCAGCAAATTGCCAACGGTGAAGTGGAAGACTGGATTATCGATGCCATTAAAAGCAATATGTGTCGTGAGTTCGACCGCGTCATGGAATCCAATGAGAATAAAGGGCTTATCCTCTTGCAAGCTTTCATTAACGAAGAAGATCTGGGACAGGTTCTCAACTACAAAGATGAGATCATGGCAATCAATATCGACGATATCAAGCGTGTGGCTAAGCAATATTTAAACAATGACTATCTGGCTCTTTATATAGAAAAAGGCAACTTGAGTAAAGATGCTAAAATAAAGAAACCGGGATACAAACCAATCGAACCTCCTGTTGGAAAACAATCTCTTTATGCACAGCAATTCAAGAGTTTACCGATCGGACAGGTGGAAGAAAAGTTTATGGATTTCAGTGAAGTTCAGACGAAACAAATCAACGACCGTTCCAAACTGTTTTACACATCCAACCCGGAAAATGAAGTATTCAGTCTGACTTTAAAATATGGTGCAGGCGAACGTGTTTTCCCGAAAGTCGGCATTGCCGCCAATCTAATGAACAACGCAGGAATCATGGGAATGTATGAACCTCAAGATTTGAAAAAGGAACTTAGTAAACTGAATGTCAGTTGTGATGTATTTGCGGGTGATGATTATCTGTACATATCTATGCGTGGATACGAAAACAATCTTCCGGAAGCCTGTCAATTGCTTGCCCGCCAGATTTTAATGCCGAAGCTGGACGAAAAACAATTAAGCCGTATTAAAGGTAGCATATTAGGATCACGCCAACAGCGTAAAGAAAATGTTCAGACGTTAGGTGCTGCATTGAATCAATATATCCGCTACGGAGAAAAATCTCCTTTCATAGATGAACTGACAGACAAACAAATTCTGGAATTACAGATCTCTGAATTGACCGGTGACATTAACCGTGCCTCAAATTATGAAGCGGAAATCTATTATACGGGTACATTGCCTTTCGATAATGTATACGAAATCCTGAGTAAAAATCTTCCATTGGTAGCTAATGAGAAACCGACAGATTCGCCACAAGTGAAACCGATTGCCCCGGTTACTGAAAACACTGTATATTTCTTACCAAACTCGGATGCAGAACAAGCTCAGATTTATTTCTTTATGCCAACGGCAAATTATGATAAGAAAGATGATGTACTACGTGATGCATTCTATCAATATTTCTCCGGTGACTTTAACGGATTGGTTTTAAGCGAACTCCGTGAAAAACGCTCAATGGTTTATTCGGCATACGGAGTAGTTACCACTCCTGCTCTTCCGGGATATCCGACTACCTTTATCGGGCAGATAGGAACGCAAAATGATAAAGCCAATGAAGCATTAGCCCTCTACATGGATCTGTTGCGCAACATGCCGGAAAACCCGGATCGTATGGATAACATTAAGAGCTATCTGCGTCAGGAAGCATTGACAACACATCCCGACTTCCGTGATAAAGCTCAATACTTCGAACAATACAAGAGAGTAGGTTATACACAAGACCCTGCCATTGAAAATGTACCAAAAATCGATGCTTTGACTTTTGATGATATAATGAAATATTATAAAGAAAATATCAAAGACAAACCGATAGCTATCGGTATCATGGGTAACCCTAAGGATATCAATGTAGACGAACTGAAGAAATTCGGTAAAGTAATAAAATTATCAGAAAAGAAACTGTTCAATTCTAAAGATGCTTTATTCTAAAATCCGGTAGTTTTACCTGATATCGGTTATAATTGATCCCCGTTTGTATGGTGTGCAAACGGGGATTTTTATATTAGCTCCCCTCCTCTTCGCTATGTTATACTTCTGTTTAATTTCATTAAATAAAGTGCAGTTAATCTGTATTTTAGTATCTTTGGACTGTTAGTAATAAAAAAGAGTAGCGATATGAAAACGAATCAACGTATTATTATCATCTTAATGTTCATGATGATGGCCGGCCTATCCGACATTTATGCTCAAAACAAGAGAGAGATAAAAGAACAGAGAGAGCAAGCTATCAAAGAGCAGATCATAGCCGAGAAGTATAAGATCAGTGTAAACACAGCCTACCCCCGTCGAGGGAGAACCGTTCATTTATCATCCCCTTATTCTGTGGAAATAAGGAATGACTCCGTTATTTCCTATTTACCTTTTTACGGACGAGCTTATTCAATTCCTTATGGTGGAGGAGAGGGATTGATATTTCAGGCACCACTCGATGAATACGAGATGGAAATGAATAAAAAAGGAACAGCAAAAGTTAAATTTACAGCTCGTAGCCCGGAAGATAAGTTCACGTTCAATCTTACTATCTATTCCAACGGTTCGGCAAGTATCAATGTCAATATGCAAAACAGAGAATCTATAAGCTTTTCGGGAGAAATGGAGTAAATAATGTGCCAATTTATCAATGTGCCAATGTGCCAATTGGCTGCGCTATCTTCTATTGGTACATTGATCAGATTGGCATATTGGCATATTATATCATTGGCATATTGGCACATTATATCATTGGCATATTGGCACATTATTTCATTGGCACATTATTCCTCCTCTCCTTTCAATATCGGAAGGCAAATTTGATATTTCACAGCCAGAATACGGGTTATGAACACACTGCATCCGCTTATAATTTGTGTGATCACCGTATCTATTCCTAAAAGATGACACAACCAGTAGACAATGCCCCCCACCACACAAGCCATTGCATAAATTTCCTTGCGGAATATCAAGGGGATTTCATTGATAAACACATCACGAATTACTCCACCGGCGGCACCGGTGATACTGCCCATGATAATAGCTACCCAAAAAGGATATCCCAACGCTATACTTTTTCCCACACCGACTACGGTAAATAAGGCAAGCCCTACACTGTCAAATATAAAAAAAGTATTGTGCAGATGAATTAAGTGTTTACCGAAAAAAATAACCCACAACAAAGCCATTCCGGTACAAATTAGATAGACAGGATCCGTCATCCACCCCGGAGTGATGTCCAGCAATACATCACGGATCGTACCACCTCCAATAGCAGTGGCCAACCCCACCACATATGCTCCGAACCAATCAAAACGCTTGGCAGAAGCTAAACGGATACCACTGATTGCAAAAGCAAACGTACCTATAAAATCAAGAATCTGAACAAATGTCGGCATATCTAAAGTTTTTTGTCTACAAAGGAACAAATAATTCCGCAAGAAAGCGTACATTTGTTTCTTGAAAATAGACGGAAGAACGATATAATATAGATAAAAGAACGATATGAAAATAACTATTGTTGCTGGAGCACGCCCTAACTTTATGAAAATAGCGCCTATCACGCGTGCCATCGATGCTGCACGGGCGCAAGGCAGAAGTATCTCCTACCGGTTGGTATATACCGGAAAGCGTGAGGATACCAGCTTGGATGCTTCCTTGTTTGCCGATCTTCATATGAAAGAACCCGATGTATTTTTGGGAGTGACCGACAGCAATGCCACTCAACTGGCTTCCGGCATAATGGTTGCATTCGACAAAGAGCTGACCGAGAATCCGACCCATATCGTTCTTGTGGTAGACGATCTCACAGCAACAATGAGTTGCGCCATCGTTGCCAAGAAACAAGGTATCAAGGTAGCGCACCTTGTTGCCGGTACCCGTTCGTTCGACATGAATATGCCTAAAGAAGTAAACCGGATGATAACGGATGGATTATCGGATTATCTCTTTACAGCCGGTATGGTAGCCAACCGTAACTTGAATCAGACGGGAACGGAAAAGGAAAATGTATATTATGTGGGAAATATCCTTATCGATAACATCCGTTACAACCGGAATCATTTTATCCGCCCGCTTTGGCTTTCCGTATTGGGAGTAAAGGAAGGAGACTATATACTGCTCACCCTCAACAGGCGTGTGCTTCTGAACAATAAAGAGAATCTGCGCCGGCTCATGGAAACGATCTTGGAAAAGGCGGCCGGTATGCCGGTTGTCGCTCCTGTCCATACCTACGTACGTGATGCTATCAAAGGGCTCAGCATTTCGGCTCCGAACCTGCACATCATGCCACCGCAAAGTTATCTTTCTTTTGGATATCTGATGAATAAAGCCAAAGGTATTATTACGGATTCGGGTAATGTGGCCGAAGAATCCACCTTTTTAGGAATCCCCTGCATTACACTTAACAACTACTCCGAACACCCGGAAACCTGGCGCATCGGAACCAATGAACTGGTTGGAGAAGACCCGGCGGCACTGGGCAAAGCAATGGATGTATTGATGCGGGACGAATGGAAACACGGCGAACTGCCCGAACGCTGGGACGGACGGACAGCCGACAGAATTGTACAGATTTTGTTGTCCTGATTCTTGCGTTCACGTCATTAATCAGGTTTCTTTTGAGATAAGAAATTACACAAATAACCTAATTTATAAAAAGCAAAAAGCTTCAACGAAGGTTTTCGGCTGGTAAGATTGCTTACCAGTCTTTTTTCAATCTGCCGGAACAGAAAAGCAACCAAAGGAGCCATTCCTAAACGTTTTACACAAGCATACCACCGCAATAGCTTGACATGCGAATGCATCTGTTCGATATGTCCGTCCAAATTACGGACCGCCCGGCGGATTTTCATCAGAAATTGCTCACTATTCTCTTCCACCAGATGATAGACCGGATTGTCGATGTGCAGAATCTCTACTCCGGCCTGCTCCAGTTGCATGCCAAACAGAGTATCCTCGTATCCCAGATGAAACGTCTCATCAAAACGGACTTTCAGAAAAGCATCCCGGCATATCATAAAATTCATACTGATAAATCGATTGTAAGGTTCCTTGTTTCTCTGCCCGGCAGATTGTTCTTCAACAGCCATTCCGTATTTATAACGCAATATGGCATTGGCAGGAATACTCTTACGCGGATAAATGAATCCGCCACAAACCACCCGGCCGGTACGCGCCACTTGCAGATATTCCTCCAAAAACGAATCCGATACGGGCATAACGTCCGAATCCAGAAACAACAGATAAGGATATCGGGCTTCCGAAGCCAGATAATTACGAATACGTGCAGGCCCTTGATTCTCTTCCTGTTGCAGATAGCGACATCCTTGCCACTCTGTCATTTTGCGATTTTGCTGACGAATGTTTTCGCATGACGCGTCATCTGCCAACAGAATTTCAAAAGGTATTCGCAAAGCGATTGCTTGTTTGTACATCTTTTCGATCAGAGACAAACAAACAGCATTGTAAGTAGGTATCAGTATAGAAATCATTATCAATCATAATTATAGGAGACAAAAGTAATACAAAAAAGGTTATTAAGAACAAACTATTCGAGAGTTATTTACTAACTTTGCCGACTCATGTTGAAGTATATGATGAAACAACGATATAAGAAGCACATTTTACTATTCTTGCTCGTATTTTCTGCCGCATCCTCTTTTGCGCAGTTAAAAGGAGTTATCACCGACTCGATTACGCACGAGCCTTTAATGTATATTTCGGTTTATTACGAAGGAAAAGGCGTGGGCGGAGTATCCAACGCCAACGGCGAGTATCAGATTGAAACGCGAAAAGGATGGAACGAAGTCACATTCTCATCTGTCGGTTACCGCACGAAAGTAATAAAAATCACTCCGGGACAAAAAGTATTGAATGTACAGATGGCTCCGGACGATGTGATGTTGACGGAAGTGGTTGTAAAACCCAAGAAAGAGAAATATTCGAAAAAGAATAACCCGGCCGTGGACTTTATGCGGAAAGTCATCGAGCACAAAAAGGCACAAAGGCTGGATGAGAACGAATATTACCAGTATGACCAATACGAGAAGATGAAGATGTCTCTCAATGACATCACTCCCGAAAAAATGGAGAAAGGAATCTATAAGAAATATTCATTCCTTCTGGATCAGATCGAAGTATCCGAAGCCACTAACAGTCTTATTCTTCCTATCTCGATACAGGAGACTGCATCACAAACGGTATTCCGCAAAGATCCGGAAAGCAAAAAGACAATTATCAAAGGAATGAATTCCAATGGTATCAATGAATTCTTTTCTACAGGTGACATGCTCGGAACGGTATTACAGGATGTTTTTACCAATGTGAACATCTACGATGACGAAATCCGTCTGCTGCAAAGACGTTTTACCAGCCCCATTGCCAAAGAAGGAATCAACTTCTACAAATATTACCTGATGGACACTTTGACGGTGGACAAAGATACGTGTGTACATCTGACTTTTGTGCCGCAAAATTCACAGGACTTCGGTTTCACAGGACACCTGTACGTACTGAAAGATTCTACCTATGCCGTAAAGAAATGCATAATGAACTTACCCAAAAAGACAGGTGTGAACTTTGTAAACCAACTGAACATCGTACAGCAATACGAGCAATTACCCAACGGGAACTGGGTATTGATGGACGACGATATGCTGGTAGACCTTGCATTGGTAAAATCGACGGGGGGGATACAGGTACAACGGGTGACGAAATACAGCAACTATAAATTCGACCCCATTGAGCCGCGTATGTTCCGCCTGAAAGGATCGGTTATAAAGGAGGCAGATATGCTATCTAAGAGTGACGAGTACTGGGCTGAAGTCCGCCAAGTACCGTTGAGCAAGACCGAAAGTACCATGGATGTATTCATGAACCGGATTGAACAGATTCCGGGATTCAAATATATCATTTTCGGTGCCAAAGCTGTGATTGAGAACTTCGTAGAAACTACCGGTCCCAAAAAGCCGAGTAAGTTCGACTTCGGTCCCATTAATACTACCATATCGAATAACTATGTAGACGGACTCCGCCTGCGACTCAGTGGTATGACGACTGCCCATCTCAATCCGCATTGGTTCGTAAACGGATATGGCGCCTATGGTTTCAAAGACCACCGTTGGAAATACAGTGGAACGCTGACTTATTCTTTCAATAAGCGCGACTATGTAGTATGGGAATTCCCCAAGCACTACATTTCCGCCACTTATAGTTACGATGTGATGTCGCCAATGGATAAATTCCTGTTTACGGATAAAGATAATGTATTCCTCTCTTTCAAAACAACTACCGTAGACCAGATGTCATACATGCGTGACATAACCGTCAACTACGAACTGGAAACTCAGACAGGTTTCGGCGTGAAAGGAATGCTCCGCCACCGTAATGACGAGCCGACAGGAAATCTGAAATACTATGCCAATAACAGCAGTGCCGATAAAATGCCACTGCCCGACGAGCAACCTATTCACGATATCACCACCACTGAAGTAAGCGCCACTTTGCGTTATGCTCCGGGTGAAGCGTTTGTCAACTCCAAGCAACGCCGTATTCCGGTATCACTGGATGCTCCGATCTTTACGCTGACGCACACTTCCGGCTTCAAGGGAGTACTTGGAGGAGAGTATAACTTTAACCGTACGGAAGCCAGTATCTGGAAACGATTCTGGTTGCCCTCTTCTTGGGGAAAGGTAGATGTCAGCCTTAAGGGAGGTGCCGAGTGGAATACCGTGCCTTTCCCGTTACTGATATTGCCGGAAGCCAACTTGTCGTACATCACTCAGCGTGAGACATTTTGTCTGATCAATAATATGGAGTTTTTGAATGACCGTTTCGCCTCCCTTTCCCTATCGTATGACATGAACGGAAAACTGTTCAACCGCATACCATTGCTGAAAAAACTTAAATGGAGAGAAATGGTTCGTTTCCGCGCCCTTTGGGGAACGCTGACGGATAAGAACAACCCTTTCAAGAGTGATAATCCCGAATTATTCCTCTTCCCGATGCGCGACGGACAATATACAAGCCACGTGATGGATCCGAAAATCCCTTATATGGAGGCGAGTGTAGGAGTTTATAATATTTTCAAACTACTGCACGTAGAATATGTACATCGTCTGACTTATCGTAATAATCCCGACATTAACAAATGGGGAATACGATTTATGGTGATGATGACGTTTTAAAACAGGCAGAGCCTTTTTCTTAGTTGAAAGTTGAGAGTTGAAAATTGCTATGCAGCGTGATAGTATAAATAATTGCAGACTGAGTGAGTAATTGCAGACTAAGTGAGTTAATTGCAGACCGGGTGACTGAGTAAGCGCTGACATTAGTTTTCAACTAAATGAGAGTTTTAACCGGTTGATGGTTATCTACGTTGCCACGCTGCATAGTAACTTTCAACTCTCAACTTTCAACTAAGGAAAGGACTTTCAACCGGATAAATAAGAGTTTTAACTAAATAAGAGTTTTAATCGATTGATGGTTATCTACGTTGCCACGCTGCATAGTAACTTTCAACTTTCAACTCTCAACTTTCAACTAAGGAAAGGACTTTCAACCGGATAAATAAGAGTTTTAACTAAATAAGAGTTTTAATCGATTGATGGTTATCTACGCTGCCACGCTGCATAGTAACTTTCAACTTTCAACTCTCAACTTTCAACTAAAAAAACGTGCAACCATTAGCAGAACGGCTTCGACCGAAGACATTAGATGAATATATAGGCCAGAAACATCTGGTAGGCCCTGGTGCTATCCTGCGGAAGATGATCGACGCGGGAAGGATCTCTTCTTTTATTCTTTGGGGACCTCCCGGAGTAGGAAAAACAACATTGGCTCAAATTATAGCCAATAAGTTAGAGACTCCTTTTTATACATTGAGTGCGGTGACTTCCGGAGTAAAGGATGTGCGCGAAGTAATCGACCGTGCGAAAAGTAATCGTTTCTTTTCGCAAGCAAGCCCGATACTTTTTATCGATGAGATCCATCGCTTTAGTAAGTCACAACAAGATTCGCTGTTGGGAGCAGTGGAGAACGGTACGGTGACACTGATAGGAGCTACTACCGAGAATCCATCGTTTGAGGTAATCCGTCCTCTTCTTTCGCGCTGTCAGCTTTACGTCTTGAAATCTCTTGAAAAAGACGACTTGCTGGAACTGCTGCAACGTGCCATTGCTACGGATGCGGTGCTGAAAGAGCGCCGGATCGAATTGCGGGAGACAAATGCCATGCTTCGTTTTTCCGGAGGTGACGCACGCAAACTGCTGAATATACTTGAGCTGGTAGTCGAATCGGAAGCAGAAGAGACCGTAGTCATTACCGATGACATGGTGACCGAACGATTGCAGCAAAACCCGCTCGCCTACGATAAAGACGGGGAAATGCATTATGATATCATCTCCGCATTCATCAAATCCATTCGTGGAAGTGATCCCGATGGTGCCATCTACTGGCTGGCCCGCATGGTGGAAGGCGGTGAAGATCCTGCTTTCATAGCACGCCGTCTGGTTATCTCGGCTGCAGAGGACATCGGGCTTGCCAATCCGAATGCCCTGCTTCTTGCCAATGCCTGCTTTGACACACTGATGAAAATAGGTTGGCCGGAAGGAAGGATTCCTTTGGCGGAGACCACTATCTACCTGGCTACAAGTCCTAAAAGTAATTCGGCTTACAGTGCTATCAACGACGCTCTTGCGCTGGTACGCGAAACCGGTAGCCTGCCCGTCCCCCTGCATCTGCGCAATGCACCGACCAAACTGATGAAGCAATTAGGATACGGACAAGAATACAAGTATGCGCATAGCTACGAAGGCAATTTCGTGAAACAGCAATTCTTGCCCGATGAACTGAAAAACAAACGTATCTGGCAACCGCAACATAATCCGGCAGAACAGAAACATGCCGAACGGATGCAACAGTTGTGGGGTGACCGATACAAAGAGAATAAATAAAAAATATCCCGCACTGAAAAAAAATACTAAAAACACCATGAGAATTGTCCGGCTGTTTGCCCTGCTCCTATCGTTTCTGAGCATAACATCATCTGCCTTTACACAAAACAAGAAACAAAAAAACTACATTCCCTGGAGCAATGGAGAACTTTTGGTTTCTGAAGAAGGACGATACCTGAAACATCGGAACGGTACCCCTTTCTTCTGGCTGGGCGATACCGGCTGGCTACTCCCCGAACGATTGAACCGCGATGAAGTTGAATACTATCTGGATCAATGCCAACGTCGCGGATATAACGTGGTACAAGTACAAACCATGAATGATGTTCCGTCCATGAACATCTACGGGCAATATTCCCTACCCGACGGTTTTAATTTTGCGAACATCAACCGGGAGGGCGTTTACGGATATTGGGATCACATGGACTACATAATCCGCACGGCTGCCCGAAAAGGAATTTATATCGGTATGGTATGCATCTGGGGAGGGCCTGTTAAAGCCGGAAAGATGTCGGTAAAAGAGGCACAGGCTTACGGAAAATTCCTATCTGAACGGTACAAGGACGAACCGAATATCATCTGGATTATTGGAGGAGATATCCGTGGCGATGTAAAAAGAGAGGAATGGGAGGCTTTGGCCACTACGCTGAAATCAATCGATAAGAAACACCTTATGACGTTTCATCCGCGAGGCAGAATGACTTCTGCAGAATGGTTCGCTGATACTTCCTGGATGGACTTCAATATGTTTCAGAGCGGACACCGCCGTTACGGACAGCGTTTGGGAGATAAAGAGTATCCCATTGAAGAAAATACGGAAGAAGATAACTGGCGCTATGCAGAACGTTGTCTCGCAACAACTCCTCTGAAGCCCGTCATCGACGGAGAACCGATCTACGAAGAAATCCCTCATGGCCTGCATGACGAAAACGAGTTGAGATGGAAAGATCATGACGTACGGCGTTACGCTTATTGGTCGGTTTTCGCCGGCTCTTTCGGGCATACTTACGGTAATAATTCCATCATGCAGTTTCTTAAGCCGGGGGTAACCGGCGCATATGGCGCAAAGAAGCCTTGGCAAGAGGCTATGAATGATCCCGGCTTCAATCAAATGAAATATTTGAAGAACCTTATGCTTACTTTTCCGTTCTTTATACGTGTACCGGATCAAACGATCATCGCCGGCACAAACGGAGAACGTTACGATCGTGCCATAGCTACACGTGGAGACGACTATCTGCTGGTATACAATTATACCGGACGACCGATGCAAATCGACCTCCGTAAAATCAGTGGAACCCGAAAATCCGCATGGTGGTATACAGCCAAAGACGGCAAATTGGAGTACATCGGAACGTTTGACAACGGCATACATGAATTTCAGCACCATAGCGGTTACAATAGTGGAAACGATCACGTACTGATTGTAACGGACAGTAGCCGGAACTATGTGCAGAAAGAATGGACCGAACTACCGGACGCACAACAAAAATGGATAAAATAATGGTTCAGAATGATCCATTCTGTCCGGAATAAAATATAAACCGACTCGAATAATAACCATTAAACGAACGAATATGAAAATTGTAGTATTAGACGGTTATGCCGCCAATCCCGGTGATTTATCCTGGGAAGGTCTGAAAACGTTGGGCGAATGCACGATTTACGACCGCACTGCTCCCGAAGAAGTATTGGAACGTGCTGCCGGTGCAGAAGCGATCCTTACAAACAAAGTAGTAATCACCGCAGAACAGATGACAGCCCTACCCGATTTGAAATATATCGGAGTACTGGCTACCGGATATAACATCATAGACATCAACGCAGCCCGCGAACGCGGAATTGTCGTTACCAATATCCCGGCATACAGTACCCCCTCCGTGGGACAAATGGTATTCGCCCATATCCTGAATATCACCCAGCAAGTGCAGCATCATTCTGAGGAGGTACGCAAAGGCCGGTGGACGAATAATGCGGACTTCTGTTTTTGGGATACTCCGCTCATCGAATTGCTTGGAAAAAAGATCGGCCTCATCGGTTTGGGACAGACAGGCTATAACACCGCCCGCATCGCTATCGGCTTCGGTATGAAAGTATGGGCTTATACTTCCAAGTCGCGTTTGCAACTGCCGCCGGAAATAAAAAAGATGGAACTCGACCAGATATTCCATGAATGCGACATTGTGAGCCTACATTGTCCACTGACGGAGCAGACACGGGAATTGGTAAATGCCCGCAGACTGGCTTTGATGAAACCGACCGCTATACTTATTAACACGGGACGCGGGCCGTTGGTCAATGAACAAGATCTCGCCGATGCACTTAATAACAACCAGATTTATGCTGCCGGAGTAGACGTATTGTCTACTGAACCACCACGTGCGGATAATCCGTTGCTTACGGCACGTAATTGCTACATCACCCCGCACATTGCCTGGGCTACTACTGCTGCCCGTGAACGGTTGATGGGAATTATGCAAGAAAACCTGAAAGCCTATATAGCAGGAAAACCGGTAAATAATGTGGCAAAATAATAAGTATTTCATCCTTATATTTACACAGACCTTTTACTAAAGGATAAATTACAACAGAAAAAGACGGATAAGCAACTTAGTACATTGCTTATCCGTCTTTTCATAATCAACTCACCTATTTAGTAAGCGTGACCGCCTTCGTCCATCTCTTCGGCATCGATCTTCTTCTTATCAATACTACGCCATGCATAAAATATATAAGCAATGACAAAAGGCACGAGAATAGACACATACGCCATTGTCTTGAGAGTAAACTGGCTGGAACAACTGTTGCTCAACGTCAGCGAACTCTGAATATCAGTAAACGATGGATAATAAGCAGTGTTATTATATCCGGCCGTAAGCAGTAAAGCAAGCACGGTAAGAATCGTACCGATCCCGGCAAACCATATTCCTTTATCAAACCCCTTTTTCAAAAGTGTACGCAAAATACCGAACAGTACCAACACCACTCCTAACAGAAAAATCCCTAAAACAACAGGCATCTCCAAAAAGTTCGTCAAATACTTATACGGCTCCATATACACCTCTTTCGTGTCCGGATTCACCGCATAACCGTCAGCGAGCAATGTGCGGATAACGAATGCCAAGAAAAAGATAAGAAAAAGCGCTGTATTTCCATATATAGAACGACGGCATTTTGCCACCAGCTCCTCATCGGCAATATTATTGATAAAATAAAGTGCACCCAGAATACGTGCCAAGAAAAATACAGCCAGTCCAAGAATAACATTCCACGGATTAATCAATGCATCCAGCCCGTGCCATCCATTACCCCATTGGCTGATGACAGGCATAATTGCATTCCCCATGTTCGCCTTGTTGATATAGAAATCGGAACCGGTAAAGAAAGTAGCTACGGCGCCACCCAACAATAACGGTCCTACCACTCCATTAATTACCAAAAACACCTGATATGTCTTTTTACCCAACAAATTGCCGGCCTTACTCTGAAACTCATAACTGACCGCCTGCAATACAAAGCTGAACAGGATAATCATCCAAAGCCAATATGCACCGCCGAAACTCGTACTGTAAAACAGAGGAAACGAAGCAAAGAAAGCGCCACCAAACGTCACCAGTGTAGTAAACGTAAACTCCCACTTGCGACCGGTGGAGTTAACCATCATCTTACGATGTTTTTCTGTCTTTCCCAAACAGAAAAGCAAGGAATTACCACCCTGCACAAACAACAGGAACACAAGTATGGCTCCTAACAGAGAAACTATCAGCCACCAATAATGTTGAAGAAATATATATGTACTCATACTTTTAGCAGTTAGAATTTAATAGTTAGAACTTAGTAACTGGAATCGTCTTCAGAAACCTTAGGGCCTTTCTTTATCTCACGTAGCATAATCCCTATCTCGGCAATCAGCATGACAGTAAAAAGTATCACAAAGATAAAGAAAGTAGCTTGCACAGACCCGACATCCAATTTAGAGATCGCAGCCGAGGTTGGCAACATATCGCGAATAGCCCAAGGCTGGCGTCCGCATTCAGCTACAACCCAACCGGCCTGTCCGGCGATATACCCCAACGGAATCGTCCAAAGGGCAATATATTGCATCCAACGCATTTTAGATAAATCCTTCTTGTATACAAAGAAAAGAACAACTATAAAAAACAGGATGAAATATCCTCCCAACATCACCATCACACGGAAAGCATAAAAATTGAGAGGGACATTGGGTATCAATTCGTGTACATCCTTAATATATCCATAACCAAAATACGGTACATTTTCCATCAACACGGAATAGGCAACCTTTGCATCCGCTTCATTGCCCACCGCTTTGGCAGCTTTATAGGCGTCCAGTGCGGCAATGGCAGTCCGTCCCCGTTCTATCTTCTCTGCTGCGGAAAGGGCAATCGTACCGTCTTTCTGCACATAACCTCCCTCGATAATATTGTTAATACCGGGTACGAAAGCATTCATCTCACGCTCTGCCAATAAGGAAAGCAATTTGGGGATTTCGATACGGAAAAGAAAAGGATCCACTCCATCGTCATACGATTTCTTTTCGGGATTCAGTATACCGACAGCCACCAGCCCTGCCCCCTCTTGTCCTTCATAATAGCCTTCCACGGCCGCCAATTTCATCGGTTGCGTCTGTGCAATCTGATAACCGGAACCGTCTCCTGTCCATAAAGAGAGTAAAGAAGCAACCAATCCAAAGATTGCACCGATCTTAATGCTCGACATGGCAAATTTCGTATCACGCTTCTTCAAAAGAAACCAACAACTGACACCTACCACAAAAATAGCTCCTAATACCCAACCGCTCAATACCGTATGAAAAAACTTATTGACCGCTACCGGAGAAAAGGCCACCGCCCAAAAATCTACCATCTCATTGCGGACACTATCCGGATTGAACTCCATGCCTACCGGATTTTGCATCCAGGCATTGGCAACAAGAATCCACCAGGCAGAAATCGTAGCTCCCAATCCGGTAAGCCAGGTAGAAGCAAGATGAAAACGTTTGCTTACCTTTTCCCATCCAAAAAACATGACAGCAATGAATGTGGCTTCCATAAAGAAAGCAAGAATTCCTTCGATTGCAAGTGGGGCACCGAAAATGTCGCCTACAAACCAAGAATAATTGCTCCAGTTGGTTCCGAATTCAAACTCGAGTATCAAACCGGTAGCTACTCCGACGGCAAAGTTTATACCAAAAAGTTTCATCCAAAACTTAGCGGTATTCTTCCAGAATTCCTTACCCGTTTTGTAATACAGCGTTTCCATGATACCCATCACTACTGCCAATCCGAGAGTGAGCGGAACAAAAATCCAATGGTACATGGCGGTCATTGCAAATTGGGCTCTCGACCAATCAATCAATGAGGTGTCAATACTTTCAATCATATTATTTTGTAGTTAGTTGTTAAAAATCAGTAGGAAAGGTACAGAAATGACACAACCGTTCAATCCGAAGGAGGAATAGCCCGCCGGATGAGTTCGTCTCCTACATATTCGCTCTTTTCTTTATCCGTGGAAAGATGTCCCAAATAATTAGGGAAGAAGAAGATCTTGAGTATGAAGAACATAATAAATAGTTTCACTATAATAATAAGCCATAGCGTACGACCGAGAGTCATACTGCGAAAGCCTTCAAGATAGAAGTTCCAGATATTCATAAGTGTATTCTTCATATATCAAAGCGTGTAGAAATTGATAACTGTCGCTAAAATACAATTTATATGAAGATTAACAAACAAAAAGAAGAAAAGGTTCAAAAAAATAGTGAGTAGTGACCAGTGATTAGCCGGCTGCGCTGTGATGCTGCATGGCACTAATCACCTATCACTAATCACCATTCCGGCTAATCACTTATCACTACTTATTCATTTTTAATACTGTTCACCGGATTCTCATTGGCAATATGCCAGGCTTTGAGCACCACACAAACGATAATCAATAATTGAATGAACAAAGCTGTACCTATAAAAAGTAACGGATTCAATTCTATTTGTTCAGCAAACTGATCGAGCCAAGCTCGTCCGGCAAAATAAGAAACAGCCGTACCGATTAGAATGGAGAGAACGGAAACATATAAGATATCACGTGTCAGCAAGCGCAACACATGGAAGGCTTCCGCCCCATTGACTTTACGAATGGCTATTTCCTTGCTTCTGCGTTGAGTCTCATCGTTCACATAACCTATTAATCCCATAATCACGATAAGCAGAATGAAACAAGAAGTTATCCAGACAGAATTACGGAAACGGTATACATCTTTATATAGGTCTTTTACCATATGATCTACCGACATGAAATGCAAGGATACATCGGGAAAAGTTTTCTCCATATACTCATTCAAGCGTTTTAAATTCTCATCAAACGGTTCTTTCAAACGGACATCAAATGTATGGTTAGCCTGTTCCTCAGTACCTATCAGGATAATGGGTGACTGAGCGGCATAAAAACTCTCGTTACGGATATCACGGAATACACCGACTACCGTTCCCGCTACATTGTTTACTCTTTTTCCCACAGCGCCATCTGTCCATCTCATCAGGCGTACAAGTTCTTCATTGACCAGCAAATCTCCCCCTTTCTTCATAGGAGTCCCCTCTATAATTTTGATACCCATTACTTCAGGATAATTGTAGTGGCAGTAATTAAAATTAAGCGTGGCAAGACGTTTACCGTCATTACTCATCAATCCTCGTGTCCAATACTGTCCAAGTACACTATGAGTAGCCACGGTTACTCCTTCCACCATCGGCTGTCGTCTCAACTCATCCTTTATATGCTCTACTCTTTCTTTCGGAAGCCAGCTCTCCGCTTCGGTCAACCCGGTTACATCGATTCCCATATCGCGATTCATCAGATGTCCGTACTGCAATAGTGTAACCAGCAACAGGCCAAGTACAAAAGACACCCCGGTGAACTGTACGAATAGCAACGAACGTTTCCATCCCTTCTTCCCGTCGGTATAACGGCGAAACACTTGTGTAACGGGAATACGTGAGAACAAACGTCCCGGAATCCCGCCTGCCAGTACGAAAAGAACAAGGATAGTCAGTAAGGGTACCCATAGCGTTCCCCAAGTGAAAAGGGAAGAAAGACGTACGGAAAGTAAATCTTCGATCATTTCCCGGGCATTAAAAATCAGCAGAAAACTTAATAACACGGAAAGTATTACAAGAATTCCCGTCTCGGCCAAAAACATACTGAAGATATTCGTTGAACTGGCACCGCTACATTTATGTACACCCACACTCTTTGCACGCCGGCTTAAGGTGGCAATAGAAATAAGCATATAGTTCATGATGGCAACAAAGAAGATGGCAAAGCCCAAAAAGCCATAGATAACCAAACGCTTTTGCACATCAGGGGAATCTAAATGGCGCTTCACAAGCGGAATAATACTGTAATCCATTTTCCAGTCGTCAATGGTAGTCTCGGTGTATTTTTCTATCACACGCTGGATGTTGTCATTTACTTTATCCATATCCGACTCACGGCGTAAACGCAGAAAAGTATAGAATACATCATTCCCATTCCAACCATTCCCTGCCTGATATCCTCCATTATTATTATAGATAGATACCACAAAATCGTGGGTCAGCATCGTATTTTCCGGTACATCTTTGTATACACCGCGAATCGTAAAAGTATTCTGTTTGTCGGCAGAGAGTATTTTACCGACAGGATCTTCATCTGCAAAAGTTTCACGGGCAAAACGCTCAGAAACAAAAACGCTTCCGGGAATAATCAAATCCTTCAGATTCCCTTTCAGCAAGGGGATACCGAAAACTTGAAAAAAGCAACTATCCACATAGATATAATCCACATCCGACAGCAACTTCTCTTCATAATAAATATTATACTCTCTCTCCGGAAGAACACAACTTGCATACTCCACCTCCTCAGGCATACTTTCGGCTACCGCGTTAGCTGTCGGTGCAAAGACCGTATAATCATAGTTGGTACCATCATCGCCCATTATCTCCCCTGTGCTAAGATTGGTTATCTGGGCACGTACCATTGCCAACCGTTCTGCCTCCGGGTAACAATTCTCATAACTCAGTTCAAAAACGATCTGTGAAAAGAGTAGAATACCGATGGTCAGCCCCAACGAAAGTGAGATCACTCTTATAAGATTGGAACCGCGCTCACGCAGTAATGTCCGTATACTATAATAAATTTGTCTCATAATATCTTACAATTTAAATGGTTACACTTGCCACGACACTACCATCAAAAAGATGAACCGTGCGATGGGCAAACGAAGCATCATGTTGGGAGTGTGTCACCATGATGATAGTCGTACCTTCTTTGTTGAGTTCCGTCAGCAGATTCATTACTTCGGCACCATTTTTCGAGTCAAGATTACCTGTAGGCTCATCGGCCAAAATCAGCTTGGGATTGGTGACCACCGCACGGGCAATAGCTACACGTTGCTGCTGGCCACCGGAAAGTTGCTGCGGAAAATGTTTGGCACGATGGCTGATGTTCATGCGTTTCAGCATATCCTCTACCATACGGCGGCGTTCGGTGGCCTTGATGCCTAAATAAGTCAGTGGTAACTCTACATTTTCGTACACGTTAAGTTCATCGATCAAATTGAAGCTCTGGAATACAAAACCCAATTTGCCCTTGCGTACACGGGTACGCTCTTTTTCTTTTAATCCGGCCACTTCTTCCCCCATCAGTTTATAAGAACCTTCGGTGGGATTATCCAGCAATCCGAGAATATTTAATAAAGTAGACTTACCACAGCCCGAAGGCCCCATGATAGTAACAAACTCTCCCTCTTTTACATCCAGATTCACATGATTCAATGCAACCGTTTCTACTTCAGAAGTACGGAACACCTTACTAATGTTTTCAATTTGTATCATACTGTTTTTTTATTTATAGGTTTTTATTATTCACTTTTTATACTATTTTCAGGAGCTCGATTGGCAATATTCCATGCTTCGGTAACCACACTCGACAGAATAATCAAAGAGCAACGTTTGAATCACATAATAAAATTGTCTCATATATCTTACAAAGTTAATTGTTCTTTTTTAGAAATAGAGAAGAAACGTTTCACAACGTCCCTCCTCCACCGGCTTATACATGAAGCCAGTTAATCTTAAAGAAATCATATTAATTGTTTATATTCCATTGCTTATTTTAAAGCAGAAAACATGCCAGAAACAGGAACTTTCTCATTTTCAAAAAGATATAAAATCGTAGACTTTAGCAGAGTGTCTAATAATTAGACAACACCCGTCTAATTATTAGACAATACTTCTGCAATATTGTTCTATAACTCTGAATCGGAAAAAAAGAGCATTGCCCATACGTTTGAAAACTATATCTTTGCTGAAAGTTTTCAATACATAAACGAAGTAGATTATGAAAAGAAAGAATATGAATGCCTTTCTGGCTTGTCTGTTCCTGTTTTCCGGATGCGATATAATAGATTACCATCCCTATGATGTACGTATCAAAGGAGAAACGGATATCAATGCCAAAAACATTGAAAAAATAGAAGCCAACTGTAAAGACAAAACTACCATCCGGTTCGTTGCTATGGGAGATTCGCAACGTTGGTATGATGAAACGGAAAAGTGCATAAACTCCATCAATGAAATGGAAGATATCGATTTTGTACTTCACGGAGGAGATGTAAGTGACTTCGGCCTTACTGATGAGTTCTTGTGGCAACGAGACATTATGAACGGTCTGAAAGTACCCTATGTCGTTCTGTTGGGTAATCACGATTGCTTGGGAACCGGTAAAGACACTTACATGAAAGTATTCGGACCGACCAATTTCGCTTTCATTGCAGGAAATGTAAAATTCGTCTGTTTGAATACCAATGCACTGGAATTTGACTATTCCGAGCCCATCCCGGATTTTAACTTTATCGAGAAACAATGGACAGAGCGGCAGGATGAATTCGAAAAGACAGTTGTAGCCATGCATGGCCGTCCGGGATCGGATGTATTCAACAATAATGTATCCAAAGTATTCCAACGCTACATTACCCAATATCCCGGACTTCAATTCTGCATCAATGCGCACGACCATAGATCTACTGCAGACGATCTTTTTGAAGACGGCATCATCTATTACGGAAGCGACTGCATGAAACGCCGCAGTTACCTACTATTTACCATAACCCCCGATAACTATACCTATGAAGTGGTCTATTTTTAAATATGCTCTCTGTGCAGGACTGATGCTTATATGGTTCAGCCCTGAAGTTTCCGCCCAACAAGCACCGACCGAACTAAACAGCAAATATGACAAACGCGTTCACCGTTATCGCAGAAACTGGGAGAAACTGATTCCGACACATACCAAAATCCAGTTTGCCGGAAATATGGGATTGCTCTCTTTCGGCACCGGATGGGATTACGGAAAAAAGAACCAATGGGAAACAGACATTTTCTTCGGTTTCGTTCCTAAATATGACTCCAAACATGCCAAAGCTACCATGACATTAAAACAAAACTACCTGCCATGGAGCTTACATTTAGGAAAAAACTTCTCCACCGAACCACTAACCTGCGGTCTCTATTTCAATACCGTATTCGGCAATGAGTTCTGGGTTCGAGAACCGGACAGATATCCGAAAGGGTATTATAATTTCTCCAGTAAGATACGTTCGCATATTTTCTTAGGACAACGATTAACTTATGACATCGACCCTAAACAACGGCATACAGCAAAAGCAATCACCGTATTTTATGAGCTAAGTACCTGCGACTTATACCTGATAAGCGCCGTTACCAACCGCTACCTCCGACCAAGAGACTACCTAAGCCTTTCCTTCGGGTTGAAACTTCAACTCTTTTAGTGACGAGGATTAGTGATTGGTGATTAGCGGTTGGCACTAATCACTTATCACTAATTATTATTATCTTTGTTCCCGTATTAACTTTCAAACTTATGAACAAACAGGGAACTATTCTTATTGTCGATGACAATAAAGGGGTACTGACAGCTGTCCAGCTACTCCTCAAAAACTATTTCACAAAAGTCATCACACTCGCTTCTCCCGTTACCCTGCCGGCAGTGCTACGCGAAGAAGCACCGGAAGTGGTTCTTCTCGATATGAATTTTACTTCCGGTATCAATAATGGCAATGAAGGTCTTTTCTGGTTGCACGAAATTAAAAAACTGCGCCCTGCTCTCCCTGTCGTACTTTTCACTGCATATGCCGATATCGATCTTGCCGTACGGGGCATCAAAGAGGGAGCTACGGATTTTATCGTAAAACCCTGGGATAACCAAAAACTTGTCGAAACATTGCAGACTGCCGTTACCCATACCAAAAGTGGAAAGAAGAAGAGTACAAATGAAGAAAAAACATCCGGTTCTTCCATGTATTGGGGGGCAAGTAATGCCATGCAGCAACTTCGCCAACTTATCGAGAAAGTAGCCATCACCGATGCCAATATACTCATTACAGGTGAAAACGGTACAGGAAAAGAAATGCTGGCAAGAGAAATACATGCTCTGTCTTCCCGAAAACAAGCAGAAATGGTAGCAGTCGATATGGGAGCCATCACGGAATCTTTATTCGAAAGCGAGCTATTCGGCCATGTGAAAGGCTCCTTCACCGATGCCCATGCCGACCGGATAGGAAAATTCGAAGCAGCCAACCGCAGCACCCTCTTTCTGGATGAGATAGGAAATCTCCCCTATCATCTGCAAGCCAAACTACTGACCGCCATCCAACGACGAAGTATCGTTCGTGTAGGAAGCAATGAACCACTGCCGATAAACATACGCCTTATCTGTGCTACCAACCGCAACCTTCAGGAAATGGTAGACCGGAGCGAATTCCGTGAAGACCTACTCTACCGTATCAATACCATTCATGTCGAGATTCCCCCTTTACGCGAACGGAAAGAAGATATCGTACCTCTGGCCGAACGTTTCATTACCCGTTTTTGCAAACAGTATGATAAAGCACCGATCAACCTTAGCCCGTCAGCCAAAGAAAAGCTGACTGCCCATCCTTGGTACGGGAATATCCGTGAATTGGAACATGCCATTGAAAAAGCAGTCATCATTAATGACGGAACCCTCATTCCCGCAGAGTTATTCCAGCTTCCCCGCCGTACAGAAATGCCCGATACCGCCGCATCGACTCTTGAAGAAATGGAAATGAGAATGATTCAAAAAGCTCTTGAAAAATGTAATGGAAATCTTTCTGCCGTAGCCACACAGTTAGGTATCACCCGGCAAACCTTATATAACAAAATGAAAAAGTTCGGTCTATGAACTCCATATCCAAATTATTAGTAAACCGATATTGGTTTCGCCTCCTGCTGAGTATCTGCCTGAGTGTAACCGCAACTTTATTCGGAGTAAATGGAAACTTTTTCTGGATGGGGCTGAGCATAGGTGCATTGGTCATCAGTATCTGGTGGCAATTGCGTCTCTACCGACATCATACCCGCCAAGTACTCTTCATGATCGACGCACTCGAAAACAATGACAACGCTTTCCACTTTCCCGAAGACCAGGATACAATAGAAAACCGGCAAATAAATCATGCCCTCAACCGGGTAGGTCATATGCTATACAATGTAAAAGCAGAAACGGCCCAGCAAGAAAAATATTACGAACTTATACTTAATTGTGTCAATACCGGATTGCTGGTTCTCAGTGACAGTGGTGCCGTTTATCAAAAAAACAATGAAGCTCTCCATTTACTCGGACTCAATATATTCACACATATACGACAACTCAGCCGCATCGATACCGGCCTTATGGAGCTTATCTCTTCTTGCCAGGCCGGAGATAAGCTTCAAACCACTTTCACCAATGAACGGGAAACGATCAACCTGTCCATCCGTGTATCGGATATAACAGTAAGGAAAGAACATCTCCGTATTCTGGCTCTCAACGATATACATACCGAATTGGATGAAAAGGAAATCGACTCCTGGATCAGACTGACCCGCGTACTGACTCATGAAATCATGAATTCCGTTACTCCGATCACATCACTCAGTGATACGCTACTCTCCCTCTCCAATACAAAAGACGAAGAGATACGCAACGGCCTGCAAACAATCAGTGCCACCGGAAAAGGACTGCTCTCTTTTGTAGAATCCTACCGTCGTTTCACCCGTATCCCGTCTCCGGAACCTTCCTTATTTTATGTCAAAGCCTTTATCGAACGAATGGTGGAACTGGGTAAACATCAAAATCCGGATGGAAACATAACGTTCCAAATAAATATCTCACCGGCCGATCTGATCTTATATGCCGATGAAAAACTAATTTCTCAGGTTGTCATCAATTTACTGAAAAACGCAATACAAGCAATAGGCAATCAGCCCGATGGATGCATCTCCATTCACGCTTACTGCAATGAATCGGAAGAGATTATGATAGAAATCAGCAATAACGGCCCTGTCATTCCGCCGGAAGTAGCCGAACATATATTCATCCCTTTCTTCACTACCAAAGAAGGAGGAAGCGGAATCGGACTTAGCATATCAAGACAAATCATGCGTCTGTCCGGAGGAAGCATCACTCTATTCCCGGGGAAGGAGACAAAATTCGTATTGAAGTTCAAATAGGATTCAATCAAAACGGTATTCAAACAAAAAAGATCTGCCAACTGTTCTATTTATACATTATAAATCATATAACTCATGACATCACTCATCAACAATCCGCTATTCAGTGGTATTTCTGCCGAAGTACTTTCCGATGATCTCAAGGATGTTAATTACCATACTAAGGTTTACCGGAAAGGAGACATTCTTGCCCGGCAAGGAGATATCTGTAACCGCCTTGTCATCCTTACTAAAGGAAGTGTACGCGGAGAAATGATCGACGATTCCGGACGTTTGATTAAAGTTGAAGACATTACCGCCCCAAGAGCTATCGCTCCGCTTTTCCTTTTTGGAAACGAAAACCGTTATCCGGTCGAAGTCACGGCCAACGAAGCAACCGAAGTAATCGAAATACCCAAAACGAGTGTATTAATGTTATTCAAAAAAAACGAGAGATTTCTGGAAAACTACATGAATCTATCTGCCAACTATGCCCATACTCTTTCAGACAAACTCTTCTTCATGTCTTTTAAAACGATCCGACAAAAGTTAGCTTCATATCTGCTTCGTCTGTCCGGACAACAACAAAGCGAACAAATTACCCTCGATCGTTCTCAACAACAGCTAAGCGATTATTTCGGAGTATCACGCCCTTCACTGGCACGAGAACTGGCTCATATGCAAGAAGACCGGTTAATTACGGTTGACCGCAAACAGATAACCATCCTCCGTAAGCAGGAACTAATCCGGTTGATTCAATAGACGCCTCTTGCACAGGAATATCCTGAACAACCCATATTCTCATCTAAAACTGTAAAACCAGAATATTTCCTTTCATATTTAGAGCCAGTTTAATTTTCCCCTTAAGGTTTTATCTGCTTATTTTGAGTATATTTTCGGTCTGTTTCCCTATTTTTTCACTCGTCAGATAGCCCGCTCCCCCCCTCTTAAAAGCAGAAAAACATCCTCAAAAAGAACTCTCAAAATAATGCCGAGCAAAATTTAAACAAGCTTATGCTTTCTTATAAAGCTGAATCACTTTACAAACATAGAAACTTAAACAAAATAAAAAAATCACGAGTTGTAACATTGGTTACAGAACCGCCTCAAACCATTCCTCTACTTTTGCGTTCAATTAATAACCTATAAATACGTAAAAATTATGAGTATGTTCTGTTATCAATGCCAAGAAACGGCAAAAGGCACCGGCTGTACGCTAAAAGGTGTCTGTGGAAAAACGTCCGAAGTCGCTAATCTTCAAGACCTTCTGCTCTTTGTTGTGCGGGGAATCGCCGTATACAATCAAAAATTACGTTGGGAGAAACGCCCTTCCGACGAAGCGGACCGCTTTATTTTTGACGCACTCTTTATCACCATTACCAATGCTAATTTCGATAAAGCTGCCATCATCCATAAAATTAAAGAAGGTTTAACACTGAAACATAAGCTTTCGCAGGAAGTTACTATCGAGAATGCTCCCGATGAATGTACCTGGAACGGCAGTGAAGAAGAATTTGAGGAGAAAGCCAAAACGGTCGGAGTACTCCGTACACCGGATGAAGATATTCGTTCTCTAAAAGAATTAGTACATTATGGTATAAAAGGGATGGCTGCATACGTAGAACATGCTTATAATCTGGGATACGAATCACCGGAGATATTCGCATTCATGCAACAGGCACTTGCTGAACTGACACGCGATGACATTACAGTCGATCAGCTAATCAGTCTTGTACTTGAAACAGGACGATACGGGGTTTCTGCAATGGCACAATTAGATGCAGCCAATACAGAAACTTACGGCAATCCGGAGATTTCAGAAGTAAATATCGGAGTAGGTAAAAATCCGGGTATTCTTATCAGTGGACACGATTTAAAAGACCTCGAAGAATTGCTGCAACAAAGCGAAGGTAAAGGTATCGATATTTATACTCACAGTGAAATGCTTCCGGCACATTACTATCCCCAACTTAAGAAGTACAAACATCTGATCGGCAATTATGGTAACGCCTGGTGGAAGCAAAAAGAAGAATTTGAAAGTTTCAACGGCCCTATACTGTTTACCAGTAATTGTATTGTTCCTCCCCGTCCGGACGCCAGTTACAAAGATCGTATCTACATCACCGGTGCTTGTGGCCTGGAAGGTGCTACTTATATTCCGGAACCCGAAAAAGGGAGTCAAAAAGATTTCTCTGCCATCATCGAACATGCCAAACGTTGTCAACCGCCCGTAGCAATAGAAAGCGGTAAAATTGTAGGTGGTTTTGCTCATGCACAAGTCATTGCACTGGCAGATCAAGTGGTAGAAGCCGTTAAGAGTGGAGCTATCCGAAAGTTCTTCGTCATGGCCGGATGTGACGGACGCATGAAGAACCGCGAATATTATACGGAATTTGCAGAAAAATTACCTAAAGACACGGTTATTCTTACGGCAGGCTGCGCCAAATACCGCTACAACAAACTGCCTTTAGGAGATATCAACGGCATTCCCCGTGTATTGGATGCAGGACAATGCAATGACAGTTATTCACTGGCAGTCATTGCAATGAAATTGAAAGAGGTATTCGGCTTGAAAGACATTAATGACTTGCCCATCATATACAATATTGCCTGGTATGAACAGAAAGCAGTTATCGTATTACTTGCTTTATTGTCTTTGGGCGTAAAGAATATACACCTTGGTCCTACCTTACCGGCTTTCCTTTCGCCAAATGTTAGAAAAGTACTGGTCGAAAATTTTGGAATTGCCACAATCAGCACTGCAGATGAAGATATTATGAAGTTCCTGAGCTGATTCCGGTCATGTAAGAAAAAGCCATACAGATTATACAAATATGCGCAGATTGCTATTCCCGTATCCAATGGAAACAGCATCTGCGCAATCTTTTTTTAGATGAAATACATCCAAAACGTACTTTCATTTGTTATCTAAATTGTGTAACTTCGCAGAGTGAACCCCCAAAGACTAATTTATAACTTTTATAATACATAGCCAATGTTATTCACTGCAGAAAATATCCTACTTGTAGGTTCTATCTTACTTTTCGTTAGTATTGTTGTTGGAAAAACCGGATATCGTTTCGGAGTACCCGCATTGTTATTATTCCTCGTTGTCGGTATGGCATTCGGAAGTGATGGGCTTGGTTTCCAGTTTCACAGCGCCCAAACAGCACAGTTTATCGGTATGGTAGCATTAAGTATTATCCTTTTCTCGGGAGGTATGGATACCAAATTTACCGAAATACGTCCCATACTTACTCCCGGTATTGTATTATCCACTGTCGGTGTGCTGTTAACCGCCTTATTTACAGGACTGTTTATATGGTGGATTTCCGGTATGAGTTGGAGTAATATCTATCTCCCACTTACCACTTCGCTACTATTGGCTTCTACAATGTCATCTACAGATTCCGCTTCCGTCTTTGCCATTCTCCGTTCACAAAAGATGAATTTGAAGTACAGTCTTCGTCCTATGCTTGAGCTGGAAAGTGGTAGTAATGACCCGATGGCATACATGCTCACTATCGTTCTCATACAATTTCTTCAGTCTTCGGGCATGGGAGCAGGTGCCATACTCGGTTCATTTGCCGTACAGTTCCTGGTAGGTGCTGCGGCCGGATACGGATTAGGCAAGCTGGCCATATTAATCCTGAATAAAATAAACGTCGACAATCAGGCACTCTATCCCATCCTACTGCTCTCATTTGTGTTTTTCACGTTTGCCATCACCGACCGTCTGCACGGAAACGGATATCTGGCCGTATACATTGCCGGTATTATGGTAGGTAACAACAAAATCATGTATCGCAAGGAGATTGCTACTTTCATGGACGGATTAACCTGGCTTTTCCAAATTATCATGTTCCTTATGCTCGGTCTGCTCGTCAATCCCCACGAAATGCTTGAGATTGCCTGTGTGGCGCTTCTTATCGGTATATTCATGATTGTTATCGGTCGTCCGCTCAGCGTATTCCTCTGTCTACTTCCTTTCCGGAAAATAACATTTAAATCACGATTATTCGTTTCGTGGGTCGGATTGCGTGGAGCGGTCCCCATCATCTTCGCCACTTATCCGGTAGTAGCCAATGTAGAAGGTTCCAACGTCATATTCAACATCGTATTCTTTATCACCATTGTTTCATTGGTCGTACAAGGCACCACAGTTTCTTACGTAGCCCGCTTACTCAATCTCTCTACTCCACTTGAGAAAACCGGAAATGATTTTGGCGTAGAATTGCCCGAAGAAATTAATTCCGATCTCCGGGATATCACAGTAACACAAGAAATGATTGAAAAAGCCGATACACTGAAAGAGATGAACCTTCCCAAAGGCACCCTCGTCATGATTGTGAAACGCGGTGATGAGTTCCTGATACCTAACGGAAGTCTTAAACTCCATGTCAATGATAAGTTGCTGCTTATCTCGGAAAAAAAAGAATAATAATGTGACAATGTGCTAATATGCCAATGTGCCAATTAGCTGCGCTATCATTCCGCACAGTAATTGGCACATTATTTATTGGCATATTATTTAATTAATACATTATTTGATTAATACATTCTCCAATTGGCATATTGGCACATTGACCAATTGGCACATTATTTACTCTATCTGTGCATTTGTAACCCGTTCCAGAAGGAAACGGCTTTTGTTCCAATGAAACGGTTTATACTCTGTATTTAATCGGATCGTGTTATTACGGAATATAAGTCCGTCCACTGATTTCGCATAAAGAATAGGAGCATCAAATGTATCGAATTCATTCTCTTCAATCACAATGCCTCCCTCAGTACCACCATGAAAATATTTTTGCTGTGATTTCAAGTCCGGTATCTCCGGATAAATGGAAATTACAGCATTGGTAAACTGGAACATATTTGTCAATGCATTGACAAAACGATTTTTACGGATAATCACATTCCGGCAAGCTCCCGTCTCATACCAACCGTTACAATCTCCACACAGCAATATAGCCGTTCCGGATGTATGGTCAAATAAATTATTTTCTGCAACCGTCTTCCTGGGAGTACTGAACAACGCACCCCGTGCACGGTTATTACGAACCACATTATCAGCAAACACAACTTCCGGTGTCCAAGTCAGGTTCTCTATACCAAAGCCACTTTCTTCATTAATAGCCGGATCGACAGGGTCACGAAACGTTATACTAAATTCACGTGCTCCTTGAATATCCTCTTTGTCGTAGGGACGAATATCTGTAATGCTATTCTGTTCACCAATAAGTTCCATTGTCGATGAACGGATAAACTGCACTTCATCTCCGGTTCTTCCCCATTCGAATCCCCAAGCTTGGTCGTGCATATAGCGTCCTATCAAAGTACGGTCATCCACCCGCTTTATCACTTTCAGATAAGTGCCGTGTACATTGATCGCATCATCCATCATCCCTTCATACAATCCGTTTCTTGAAATTATTTTTCCTTTACAGCCCGAGAAGTGAGTAGCATCGGCTTGAGTAGTAAAATAACGGGGATCGTCATTCCCTTTCAGGCAAACACTAAACCCATCCAACGTTATATTTTCACACAATTGTGCCAATAATCCCATCCCTTCGGCATAATGCACTTTCACATTCAATAATCGGGTATCTGTATCATGAGAAAGAAATATTCCGGGTGCAGGCCGGAAATAGGTCCGCAAGGCAATAACCGTTCCGGGCACGAGACGAGTGTCTTTCCAGCTCTTTATATTTAAACGACGCGGTGCCACTTGAACCACCTCTTTATTGGGATAATGCAAATCACTGGTATTATAAACGATATGGCGGCTTTTAGCTTCAAAAGCAATGCCACTGGAAGGCCGTAACATCCAGCCGTCTCCCAATGTCTCAAACACAGAATCCTTACTGACCCGATAATCCACCCATGGAGCTACCTCATACGTTGTTCCATTCTCCGGAGAATTATCTATAATCTGTATCTGCGTTATATGCGGATTTTCAAAATCGATACTAAAGTTTTTCAATACACAGTTCTCCGAGCGTAAAAGAGAAATCGGAAGCATCCGCCCATGAAAAATAAATTCAGAGCCTTGTCCGTCAAGAGTGAAATCCCTCATTTCTTCAATAGCAATTCCTACCTTCTTCGGGTTAGTTTGATCGTGATTGGAAATGTAATATTCACGAATGGTAGCATTTTTCTCATAAAAATGATACTGTCCCGCAGGAAACTGAAGTACAATTTTATCGCCTTCCCGGCAATCCTTTCTGATTCTGTCCAATACTTTCCGCAATACGGGCGAAGCATCTTTTTTTACATTGGCTTTCAAGCCAAAATCGGAAACATTATATACACGATCGGCAGCACAGATATCTACAGAAAATAAAAATCCCAATAAACCGACAGAAAGAAATACAAAAAATGTTCTCATAGCATTCAACATTACTCTTGTTTTGAGTTTAACAATATATTCGGATACAAATATATATTTTTTGTACATAACCCGACTAAACCAATCACTTTTTTTGTCTAAAATCAAGTACAAATGTTCTTTTTTTCGCTATTTCTATTCTCTCGTTAATTAACCGTAAAACTTTTCGAGAGAATGTAGTTTATGTTAATGATATATTAATTTTGCGCAGTTTTAAAATAAATGTGCAAAAACGTAATGGAACAACAACAAGGGTTCATAGACTTTATTGAGCAGAGTATTATAAAAAACTGGGACTTAAGTGCCTTGACGGATTACAAAGGAATCACCCTTCAATACAAGGATGTTGCCCGTAAGATAGCAAAGTTTCACATAGTACTTGAAAGTGCAGGTATTCAACCCGGCGATAAGATAGCCGTCTGCGGACGCAACAGTGCACATTGGGCCGTTGCCTTTTTAGCTACCGTTACTTATGGAGCAGTAATCGTCCCTATTCTTCACGAATTCAAAGCCGATAATATACATAATATTGTCAACCACTCGGAATCTAAATTGCTTTTTGTCGGTGATCAGGCTTGGGAGAATCTGAATGAAGATGCCATGCCGTTATTAAAAGGCATTGCCTCTCTAACAGACTTTTCAGCACTCGTATCCCGTTGCGACAAGTTGACTTATGCATTCGAACACCGAAACGAAATATACGGTCGCCGTTATCCGAAAAACTTCCGTCCGGAACACATTTCCTATCGTAAAAGCGCCCCGGAAGAATTGGTAATCATCAATTATACTTCCGGTACGACCGGTTATTCCAAAGGAGTTATGTTACCCGCCCGCAGTATGTGGTCCAATATCACCTACTGTTATGAAATGCGTCCTTTAAAAACAGGAGATACGGTCGTATCGATGCTCCCATTAGGGCACGTATTCGGTATGACGTATGACTTTCTTTATGGTTTCTCAGCAGGAGCGCATCTCTATTTTCTCACTCGGATGCCCTCCCCTAAAATCATAGCGCAATCTTTTGCCGAAATCAGGCCGAAGTTGATTTCATGCGTACCGTTAATTGTAGAAAAGATCATTAAAAAAGACGTATTGCCCAAACTTGACAATAAAATCGGCAAGCTACTTTTGCGTGTTCCCATTCTTAATGACAAGCTAAAATCAAGGGCACGGCAGGAAGCTATGGAGATATTCGGTGGTAATTTCAATGATATTATTATCGGAGGTGCCCCCTTCAATGCAGAAATAGAAGCTTTCCTGAAAAAAATAGGATTTCCTTATACCATCGCTTATGGAATGACAGAATGCGGGCCTATCATTTGCTCAAGCCACTGGCAAGATTTAAAGAAAGCCTCCTGTGGAAAAGCAGCCAGCCGCATGGAAGTAAAAATAGATTCTCCCGATCCAAACACGCATGCCGGTGAGATTATTTGCAGGGGAACCAATCTCATGTTGGGTTATTATAAAAATCCCGAAGCTACCGCTCAAATCATAGATAAAGACGGGTGGTTGCATACCGGAGATTTGGGTACAATGGACAATCAAGGTTATGTTACGATACGCGGTCGTAGCAAAAATCTGTTACTAAACTCCAGTGGGCACAATATCTATCCCGAAGAGATAGAGAGCAAGCTGAATAACATGCTATATGTCTCAGAATCATTGATCGTGTTACAAAACGATAAGTTAGTGGCACTGATATATCCGGACTTTGATGAAGCTTTTGCCAATGGTCTGCAACAACCGGACATTGAAAAAGCGATGGAAAACAACCGTATCGAGTTAAATCTTCAGCTACCATCGTACAGTCAGATAACCAAAGTCAAAATTCACTTCGAGGAATTTGAAAAAACAGCAAAGAAAAGTATCAAGCGATTTATGTATCAAGAGGCGAAAGGGTAATTCTTCCTTTCGTCTCTTTTTTAGTTTTATTTTATCTTCTCATAATAAGGTAAACGGTTCAAAGGAACATCCGTGTCAATTACTTTCGGACCTTTAAAAATTTGCCCTCTCTCATCTTTCCATTTACCTTTGGGCAGCTTCACCGTACGTTTTACTCCGGGAGTCACCATAGGAGCTACCAGATACTTGTCCCCCAACATATATTGATCTTTACAGTCCGTAAAGCCCTGATGGGGATACTCATACTCCATGGAGCGAACAATCGGCTCACCCGTTTCCGCTGCGCGTTTGGCCAACTCCAGAATATACCCGCTCATTTTCTGATGCAAATGGGCATAATGTGCACAAATATCAGCATTCTCTTTACTTAAAATCCTCCAAGGAGCTACAGAAAATTGCATCATAGGCATTAACGCATGTACCTGGCAAGAACGTACAATCAGTTCTTCATCAAACTCTTTTACATTGAGGAAAGCACTGTACTGCCCGCCCCCAATCATATCGGGACATGTATAATAATACCCCAGCAAACCGGCAGCCAACATATCCGGTATTAACATTCGTGTAGCATTCCATGAGTAATCCTTATCACCCAAACGCTGCACCAATGCCTGCCCCCCAAGCTTCCAGCATGCCCGCAATTCATTGTAAGGAAAACTCAAACCTAACGCTGCCCATTTTTCCATAAAGGTATTAGGAGTGGCATCCTTATCATAAAAATCATATTCTCCGGGCGTCATATAACTGATATCCGCACCATCGAATTTAAAACCGTCTATTCCGTATTTCTCCTGATTGGCACGAAGTTGCTGTTTCAGATACTCCATAGCTTCCGGATTAGTAGTGTCATAGCAGGCACTGAAGCCATTCCACCAATGGATAATGGCAGGCTGCCCCGTATCCTTCTTCTTCAAGAGATACCCTTTCTTTTCCAATATCCGAAATTCCGGACTATCTGCCGATACATAAGGCGCTATCCATAACATCACTTTAAATCCCATCCGGTGCAGCTCATCCGTCATCCCTTTCGGATCCGGAAATTTCTCCGGTTTAAAATCGAAATTACCGTAATACCTCTGCCAGTTATCATCAATCATAAATACCCCTTGCGGAAAGCCATTCTCCACTACCTTATGGGCATATTGCATAATATCCCGTTGATTCTGATCATACATCAGTTCTATCCAAGTGTTGTATTGTGGCAATGAGAAAAATTCCTCTTTCGGTATTTGCCCTGAAGAGGGAAAGTGCTTTTTGGCAACAGCTAATTGAGCCTCTTTCAAAGTCGTTCCGGCAGATACAGGTTCCAGTTTTTCACTATCCGAATAAACGATAAGATCTCCGTTTTTCATTTCAAAACGGAAAGGATTTTCCGCCCATATATATCGTCCGGCAGAAGAAATCATGCAAGGGACAAGCTGGTTATTACGATTGTTACGGGCTAAATCCTGTAATGCCAGCTGCTGTCCGAATGGCATCTGGTGTCCTAAAGCAACCACTCCTCCCCACCATCTTTCGTTTTTAAGCGGAGAAACCACAGTTGTAAACACATTTTGCCCGTACACAGCCAGGCTATTTCCCAATAAAATGAACAGTAATAATAGTAAAGTGTTTTTCTTTTTCATATATGATCAATTAAAGTACCAATTCATTAAATAGCTTGTCCAGTGTTTCCTCCAAGTCAACAGAAAAACCTACATGCGGACGGGAAGTCTGGATACACGAACTTCTCATAGCTGTCAGCCAGCGAAATCGCTCCGGAATATCCAATGCAGCAATTGTTCCTCCCGTTTTATGACCGGAACAGACCTTACTGAAAGCCTCCATATGTTCACGAAAATCGTCTATATCCAACTCCGGAGAGAAGACTCTCAACCTGTTTTCATTAATAGCATAGCGCATCTTTATAAAGTTAGCCTGCTTGGAAAACAGAATAACCCCCACATTGATAAACTCTTCGCGTTCTACTTTCGGTACAATGCGGATTACTGCATATTCATATAAGTGTTTTTCTGGCATCCTCTGCTTCTTTTACAAATATTTCGGAATGATGTATCCTTTCTGTTAGAAATTGAAAATAAATATCTCGTATATCTTGGGGAGTTTCCTCCTTATCTCTCCAATGCAACCAGTCATCGGGTATCAGTTCCACAATCTCACGAAGCTTTTCATCAGTCAATATCTCTTTGCATATTCTATCCGCTTCCTCCAACTCACTCGCTTCGGTCAGCAAGGCATGCTCCTTTATCTGTGTAAAAGGACTGAGCGCATGCTTCCTCCAGTTTACCCACGAATGATGGAAAAACAAAGATGCTCCATGATCTATCAGCCACAATTCTTTGTGCCACATCAACATATTCGTATTTTTTGCCGTACGATCTACATTGGTCAGCAAAGCATCCATCCATACTACCTGTGAGGCCAACTTAGCATCCACTCTGATCACTACAGGATCGAAAGGTAATGCTCCCGAAAGAAAATGCAATCCTAAGTTCAATCCACGGCTTCCCTGCAGGAGGTCTTGTATCTCCTCATCCCCTTCCGAACGGCCGAAAGCTTCATCCAGATTTAAAAAGACAATCTCCGGTAAACGCAGTTTCAGGGCACGCGCCACCTCCCCGCCTATCAGCTCGGCTATAAGGGCTTTTGTCCCATGTCCGGCTCCCCGAAACTTCACAACGTATTTGAATCCGTCGTCCGCTTCGGCAAGTGCAGGCAACGAACCTCCTTCACGCAAAGGCATGATGTATCTGGTTACATTTACAGTGCGTATCTCTATTTCTCTGTTTTTTACTGTCATAGTGTTCCTTTCTCTTCTGTTTGTCAGATATTAAGTATAACAGTCGGTCTTCCGAAAAAGTTCCTGTTAAAAACCAAATGGAATCGGGATACAAATATATAAATAAAACTGTTATTCTTCCCTATAGGCAAAAAGAGAGATGGTAATTGCTATACAACAAATCCTCTATCGGATGCCATATATGGTTCATTGTCCGAATAACGATTCATATAAATAGCTTTCTCACTGACTTTTTTACGCTTCTCAGATTAAACTGTTTCATGAACTTCATTCAATTTTTCTATTCGCAGACATTCATAAATCATCCTGTCAACAAAATCCCGTACGAACTGCTCTCCTTTCTTAAAAGAGAATTGTCTTCTTATCTGGTTAGGAGTACCCACAAAACAGTTCGAAGATGAGTTTCTCTCTCCGGTAAATTCAATATTAATGCAAACCAGGCAATATCCTCCTCTTTTAACTTCTCTAATGTACTGAAAAGAAAGAGAGTTATAACAATCCTCCATCTCTTCATTCTTCTCCACCAACACAATCTCCTTATCAGAAATAAGCCCTTTCCTATCCCGTTTCACAATCTCCAGAAGTCTAGTGTTCAATCGGGATACGATTTCACAAAGACGGGAATAATTAAAGTCATTTTTTCTCCTGTTCATCAGATATTCGGATATTTTTCCATCAGTTTCTTCATAAATGATTTACTAATTTGTAAATCCTCCGCTTTATCGAATGGTGGAAGCATCATACAATTATTTCCCTTTATCAAAACCAGATAACTCACATTTATAATCATTGACTGGCTGATTTGGATCAAATGAGGATGGTAGCTCAATATTTTTTCTGCATTTGTCGTTCTTTTCAATGCCAAAGAACGATGATTACATAAGGCAGCTTCCCACAACCTGTTCACGGAGTTATAACGAAAATAGCCGATATGTTCCAAACGCAATAATTGTATATTTCCGGTCATTGTAGAAGACAGGAATATATTATCCTGGTCTTTCGCTATATTAGTTAAGTATTCCATAATGAATACATCTTCTTTACGCTGCTCTTTCATTGTTTTATTTTGTTGGTTCCAATTTGTTCATACTCCATTTTCCAATTCAATCAATACACTATTCGTATTGTATCAAACTGTAAGCTCAAGATTTTACCACTTCTCCCTTTTCATTCAAAAGTACATCCGACTGTCTGTCAAACAATGTGGCTCTAAATAAATGTTTATTCACTGTACAAATGCCACTATAGTCAGGCGGAGTAACAAGCTTCCCCTTTTCGTCCATCAAGCCACGACAATTACCGACCGTATAACAATACAACCCGGTCGATGCCATTATTTCGGTACCATCGTCAAAGTATTTGCCCGTAGAATAATCCAACCGATCAATCATATCATACAACATTGGATTGAGAATCTCTCCCTTATATGACATCTGCATTCGCGATGCATCCCATCTGGAGACGATTGCATAATCCGAAGCCTGCGTAATATACCTATATTCAGCAGGTATTACGATGTGAAGCGAATCATCCATTAGTCCATACTTATCATTTTGTATAAAAACCCTCTTCCCGTACAATGGATTCTGGATATAGTCATATTGCGGCTTTACGACCCATTCACCTTTATTATTTATAATACCGCATTTACCCTCCTCATCGTACATACTGCAATATCCTTCATGAAACACAAAGTCCACACGCCGGCCATTATCTTTCAGATACGGATATTGAAAACCAATAACAACATCCCCCCGACGATTGATAAATCCTACTTTATCCTCTTTGACCACCGCGGCCAATCCCTCCGAAAATATCCAAGCATGAGTGTATTGTTCCGGAATCACCGCTTCTCCTGTAAAACGGTTAAAATACCCTCTTCTATAATTTTTCGAATAAATGACCAGCGAATCCGTATAAGCATCCGATGCAAACATCCAAGTTATCCCTTTTAGTGTTATTTCACCGGTTCGAAGATTTTTAATGCCATATGTGCCGTCACTATAAGAAATTGAACGGCACTCACTACTATACAATTCCCCCTCGTATTCGCGAACGCGACTTTCTCTATTATACACCTTAACCACAAGGACGGTTATTATGCAAAGACATAAAACGGCAATCGCTCCCAAAACCTTTCCCAATACTTTCATAATCTTTTTCATCGTATTCTGTATTTTTAAATTATAACCATATTATATACCTGTGTCTTTACTACTTTGTTTTCTGTTTTTACCTCTTTCATAATTGTATATTCTTTAAAATGTTATTGATTATATATCTTTATGATTATAGAGTATAAAAAGTAACCTTAATCTATCAGAGTTTATCGGTTTTTATTAAAAAATCCTTTCGGGCTATTTCTTGTTGCTGTAATCTTTCGGAATTATTTTTCCTGGTGCAAAATATATAGATAAAAGTGCGCATTGCAGGTAAAAATTCAATTTTCAAAAGTGCGTATAGGAGAAAGTTATGTGATTCATCCCAAGAATCTGATCGTAAAAGAAGGAGTGGTATATTTTCCTGCTTATATGATTTTCTGTTTGTATTGAAATTTCTTATTATTCCAATCTTTCAGAATTAAATTGACTGAAAGATACTGTTATCCTGGATTTTGTCATTTGCTCATTCACAAGTGTAGATATGCTATTATATCCGGCTTCTATCAATATATTTTTTAGTAACAGTACGTTCTTATCACCATTTATTTTCCTTAACTCGCATCTTCTTGTGTACCCAAACCAATGATTAGTACTCTTTTTGTCTGTACTGTTGCAAGCACAGACAAAAAGAGTATTAAAACTGCCAATATGTAGAGCTTTTACTTCTCAATCGCATTACCATTCAAATGTCATTCCGTTCTTTTGAGTAAGAGCAGAATACCTGTCGCATTTCTTCGTCCTCACAGTTATCTGCAAGTTCATCGAATTTCGCACGAGACATCACAGACCCACGAGCCATTGTAGCAGCTTCAACCAACCGGGCCGTCTTATTACCGGTTTCAAACGGGACGCTGATACCGTTGGTCATTGCAGACAACTCTTTGTACCATGCGGCATTAGTGATGGTTACCGTATCAATCTTTATCTTTTTTCGAGCTGCTTTCTCTGCTTCTTTCCGCCAATCTATCTGGTTACCCACCACATAATTCTCATAGGTATAACCCAAAGGATGGGGATCCGCATCCGAGATAAGCAGTATCGCTCGTGTGGAATTCTCACGCCAGGGAGTCTCTTCAACGATTTTCTTGATAACCAATTCATAAAATTCATCACCATCACCCCCGCTCGTATTTTTAGTCTCACGAATAAATTTGATAAGATCATTCTCATTATTGGTTAACGTCATACACTGATAAGCATCGCCAAATTCGTGGGCGCTCTTCATGTCGCAATAATCCCCAAAAGCGACGATACCAAGCCGTAAATCGTCATTTTCCTTAAAGAGACGGGGTACGAGATCCGCCACTTCGCTACGTACTGCTTCAATATAAGCCGCCATCGAACCGGTCGTATCGAAAGCAATAACCATATCAAGTTTACCTATCTCCTTAAAAGTGACTTTTTCAAACGCTTTGGTTTCTTCCGTTGTCATTTCTACAGGATAGTTAGTGTCACCTCCCCAATACCCCATCGGGTGCAATTCGTTATTAAGTTTCTTAAAGTTACTACCAATTACCGGCATTGCCTTAAGCTTTTGCATTCTATCCTTTAACTCGGTTTTACTCTTGGCAAAAACAAAATTCCAATAATAACGACTTTCAGATGCATAGTCCTCACTATCGAAACACGGATAACGTTGAGATTCTTCTCCCACATACACACCATCTTTTGAAATACCCTTCAATGCATGCAGAATGATGTCGTTTACACCGTCAAACATCGCGCCATAAACCTGAATTTTTCCGTTGTAGTCAAACTTTTCCATAATCACTTATTTTTAAAATTATTCTATTCCCACAGAAGTGAGTGTATCACTAAGCAAAGCAGCGATGGCAACCGTATCATGCGTCCCTCTCTATTAACAATGCCGATATCATTTCAATTCGTGTTATCTAAAAGTATATTTTGCTATCTAAAATTAATTTCAATGTTTTATGATAAAAGAATACAAGAGGTAACCCGTTTCAATCAAATTTTATCGTTTAAAAAAAGAATTTACGCTTCGCAACACACTTTTCACATCATCCATCGGTTGAAACGGAACGATAATTTCAAGGTTTGTATTGATGATGCAATAAACTTTCTCCTCGTCATTGTCTTCCATACCGAATCCATCCTCATCCGCAAAGTAACGACCATCGGGATAGGTTGTCCAAACAAGAGCACAAAGTCCGTTTTTAAAATCATTGTAACGATTGAATCCGAATTCTACACGTTTACAGTCAACACAACAATGATAGTGATTGTGATGTCGATGGATACTATCATAATCGATGTCTTTATCTTCAACCAAGAGCTGCCCGTCCGCATTTACGAATTCACGTAGTTTGCCGGTCCGCATATTAACAAGTATGAAAGTTTTGCCTTTTCCCCAGAAAGCGGCGATATCGTTACCTAAGTCCCGGCCGTGATTATCACCATCCAAAGCCGGGATACCACAGGCTATGACATCTTTGTTATCTGTTATCTTGAAATGAGATTTAAAGTTCTCCATTTTTTTCTTCATATATCCTTAGATTATAATACACTCATAATTATTACTGTTTATTTTTTACTTATAGAGTACATTTTCTTAATTTATCTATCTTCTGTCGCCTCCATTTTTATTTTCTTTTTCTAACTTTGATGTTTGCCTATACCTATAATAATGAAAGTCTCAATTGTATTTTCAGGAAAGGCGTTATCATATGAAATTACATGTTCTATTTTCTCGGTATTACTGCAACCAACTATACCGAAAAGGAAGTTGGAATATGTTTGTAAAAATTTCTCATATCCAATCTGTCCGAAATTGGTTGCATGTTGTGTGGAAACCAACAAGTATCTACACCTATCACTGTTCTTTATCAATTCTGTTTCTAATTTATGCAACAATGTTTCATGATTGCCATCTTCTACACGTGCATAAATCGCGGTATAATTATCACATAACATCCGTAAATAACAAAGTTTTAAAGGATCGCTGCAGACCATTTTTTCTAAATCCCGAAATTTGGAATAGTATATCCGCTCAATCACATCTTTATCTGAAATAATTTCGCAGGAAAGCGGACTGGTAGCAATTCGTGATTGGATAGCAGCTACTTCATTCAAGATAATACGTTGCTGTTCGATAATCGGCAACACATACTTTCGAATGACATCCTCCGTTAATCGATGCCCCCCGGGAAATGAAAAATATTTAGTATAATGCTCACAATACTCTTCACGGCAATTTACCATATCATCACCTATACCAAATAGTGCAATCGTATTATCTCTCTCCTCATCTGAATAAGCCATACATTGTGTTTGCTCAAGTTCTTCGTAACGGTCACATAACTCCGGTGTAATTTCATATTCAGAAATACCATCCTGCCTTTCACTGAAGAATCTGTTGATGCCTAATTTACACCGCATTGATCGTGACACATGAAGAGATGGATTTACCAAAATCTTATATGTACCTTGAAGTTTTTGGGCAAACATTCCTCCCATGGAGGTACCGATTACGAGATTTATCTTCTCTTCTTTTACAAGTCTTTTCAACATCTCCAATGCCACCATTGGCTCAATAGGAAGGTCTGGAGAAAAGATGGTGTCATTTGGCAATAGGCGGCGCAAATGCTCTGCCGTTCCAGAATTACCGGATGAGGAAAGTCCATGTATATATAAAATCTTCATACTGTTTATACTTTAAGCTATTTGTACCAAAACTTCCGTGTAATTACCGTTACCAAATCGAATCCATTCACCTTTAAATCCCGTACTCCATTTTTACCACGATCATCGATAAGATAATCATCTTTGCATATATCATTCATTACTTTATTTTCCATTGCAGCTATGCTTTTAATTTCAATATCTATTACCACCTCGGTCACCTTCTTCCACACAAATCCTACAAACAAGAGTCTTTTCATCATATAGTTCCAAATCTAGTTGTTTAGGTCTGGAATTGCTCAACATTTTCTCACACCATACCAAGAAAGCACAATATTCATTATCAAATCTAAAGCTATACCAAAGAGGGAGGTTCCTTTTGCTCTCACTTTCTTTTCTCAAATCATCCGGGTTAGGGATTTTGAAATCTTTATCCGTTAACCGGACATATGCTGTATGAGAATAATGGCTGCTTTTTATAACTTCTACGACCTCTTTCCAAGGTGCAGTAAGAGGAAAATGGATGTGTTCATTATATCCTGATGCTTCCGGTCCCCATAAATTCTTTGCCTGACTATTACGCGTTGTTTCCAAGTAGTCAAATATATGCTTTATCTTCTCGATTCTACTGAGTTCATCCCAAGGTATAATAGCTTTCGTCATAAGTCATCCTTCTATTAATTCATACTCAACTCCGAACCATTCGTTTAATGTATCTTCAACCTGGGCATTGATTTCAGGTGTAATCTTATCCTTTATCTTCTTATACACATAGAGAACGGCGACACCTTCATCCAATACACCCAATAGTCGATATACGGCACTTGGTATCAAACTTACCGGAGATACGGTGTAGATGATTGCAGCATAAATCAATACCCTGTCTAATGTGGTCGTTTTTTCATCAACCATCACATAATAGAACTGTAACAGCGGCCGGGTTGCTGTTCGTCCGGCTTTCAGCGCATATGGCCGGATCTTGATATACAATTCATTAATTTTACCGCGCCAATCATAGTTCTTCACTTTCTTCAACAGTGAGTCAATCTCTTTGCCCATAATCCAATAGGCCAAAATCGTAATACAAATAATCGTCAACATATTCTTTCTTGCTTTAGTTTCTTATATAGAGTCTTGTTTATATGGATACCTATCTCCTATAGTCAATTTAATCCCAAAAACCGAATTTATCCAAAGATGTATTTTGCTCAAATACATTTTCCGAAATAACCAACTCCTTCGGTTTCTTTACACTTTGGAAAATCGGATGGCCAGCAAAAGCGGCTTCATCAATACTTACCATAGAATTAAACTCTATTCTACGCATGGATTCATTATGGTAGAAAGCCTCGCAGCCTATCTTCTCTAAAGATTTTGGAAATACGGCAGAACGTAGTTTAGACACTATGTATTTACAACCAGTTGTTACTCAATAATTTGTAAGTAATAAATCTGAAATATGGTCGTAATCTTTAATTGCGCATTCTAAAGGGTGAAGGTTTAACACTTTTATTGATTATTAACTCATTTAGAGCATTCGTATTGGCGGTTTCTTCTCTTTCCCATGCAATTTGCTTCTGATATTCCACTTCAATTTTGGCTTATCGTTTAAGTCGCTGTAAAGGTACTATATTTTGTTTAATCTATTCGATATTCCTTATCTTCGATTGTATTACCGATTTCTCAATATATTAAAGCGAGAGGAAGTGCAGCCCCAATCTATTATTTTGGAGAGAATGCAGTCTGCCGCTTACGAGCTTGCCTTTGTTAAAATAACAGTCCTCAGAAATGGGAGTACGTGCATAATCTGTTCTCGAATTAAGAACTATTATCTTCATTGTTGATTCTTTCTTTTTACCTAACTATTTCGTTGGTCGTTTGTCTCCGTTGCCGAATGGTCATATCAAACCAAGAAATGGAGAAAAGTTTGGGGCTGTTTACTCTCCAGAGGATGAAGAAACAGCCCCAAACACAGTTTACCACACTTGACCTTTATTCATTTAGCAGAACAACTGGTTACTTTGATATTCGACATCGGAAATAGTGGCTATATATTCAATATCTGTTCAATATCCCTGAATCCCTGTCTTTATTTTGCATTTTCAATTTTACATTGGATTTGTTTTTTCCGAATGCAAAGTTGTACACGAGGTTGATATAGACCATATTGGCATTATTAGTGATTCTTTCGGTTTCTGTCCGGTGTAGAAGTGGCGTTCCCGATACGAATGTAACCTGTTTCCATGAATCATAGAACGGGTATCTTATACCTCCAGTAATGGTCAGATTCTTTATCGGTTTATAAGACAATTCTACCGATGCCATGCTTGGAATATTTTCCATAGTCTGTCCGACAAGTGATTTCTTTTGAGTCTGATAGAACAACTGTAATCCCCATTTATTATATGCAAAATACACTGAGGGTATTATCGAATAGCCCGTATGATTCCACTCTGAATCGCCCAATTTATTTGTTTGGTGGAACACCTCAGAGTACAGTCTTAACCGTAGAATATTGTTTGAAAACGGATACCATTGCAGAAACAGGCTGGCTTTCATACTCTGTGCATTATCCAGATTGCCGAATGTCTCGATGATACTCGTGTCATCAGATTGGAAAATCGGAGCGATAGCATCTTTGGTATATGAGTATCTCACTTCCGCATTGATTACAAATTTCTTGAAGCCTTTGAAATAGGACAGCGAGAAATCGTGATTGTTGCTCGGTGTCAAATTGGGATTTCCTGCGAATATATAATTGGGGTCTTTGAAGTAAGGATTGTAAGTCAATGAAGACACTGACGGGTTTTCTGTATTTACCTCATAATTGAACATCAGGTCTGAACTTTCGTTTATGAAATATCCTAATTTCACCTGAGGGCGGAAATAGGTGAAGTTATAGGTCTTGTTTTCAATGGTTGTAAAAATGTTGTTGTTTACACCTGCACTTATACTGTAATTGAATTTTTCACCCATCATTCCAGTTATTCCCAAATAGGAGTAGATTTCATTAGTAGTTATCCGGTTGTTTGAAGGCAAATTGTTTTGAATGCTGTTGTTGTACATATATCTGGTTCCTGCATACAAGTTTTCTTTCTTCATTTTATAGTTATACAGTGCTTCTCCGATAACCGAATACTTGTCTGTATTTATTACCGTTACTGTTTCAAAATCCGTTTTCTCCTCCAGCAATTCTCTGTATTCATAGTCATAGTCGGATTTGTAGTATGTACCGACAAGATTCATTATAAGCTCATGTTTGGAGCCGAATGACTTGCTGAAATACATATCCATAACCGGATTGATGTATTTGTCTTTGTCTGAACTTTCGCCAGTTTTAATAGTTTCCACGCCATTGATTCTTGACATGATGTCCTGTATCGAGGAGCGTCTGCGATTTAATGAATTGAAAGATAGTTTTGCGCTAAACAGATAGTTGTCAATTTTTGAATTGTTGAAACTGATTTCAGCCATCTGCTGTTCGTATGCATACGGACTGTTACGTCCGTTTTTTGTCTTTTCATAATTAGCTCCTCCAACCGAATACGCCATTTCTTCATCCAATACTCGTTTGTCGTAGTTCCTGTAATTGATATTGTAAGTTACACCAATCTGCGAATTTCCCCAATTATATTTGAAGTTGACAACATTGTTGCCAAAACCAGTGGTTACGGCATTTTGGGTGTTGATACCTACCGCACCTCCATTGTGCCTTTCTTTGGTCACCACATTGATGACTGCACCCAATCCCATGTTGGAGTATTGTATGGGAGGTTGTGTATAATAATCTATTTTAGAGATGTTTTCCGGAGAGATAACGGAAAGGTCTGTCGGTGTTGACGGTATGCCGTTTATCAGAATCTTGACAGCTTTTCCGTCCACCGAATTTACATTCTGGTCGATAACCTGTATTTTGGGCAAGTGTTCCAATGCCGCCAATGCGCTGCTGTATTGTTCTTTTTCTATGTTGGTAAGTTTATATTCTTTTTTATCAGCAAACCTTTTGACCATGCTTGTGGTGATTACGACTTCATCCAATTGCATGGCATCTTCTGCCAAAATTATTTCTCCAAGATCAATGGATTGATTCAATGTCAGTTCCTGTCGGTAGTCCGCATAACCGATAAATAATATGTCAATATTGTATTTCCCTTCCTCCATTTCCTTGATTATGAATTGTCCGTTTTCATCGGTAATACCTCCTTTGTAATTCAGAGTATCCTGCACAGAACGCACTATAACATTTGCGCCGATGATAGGTTGTGCTTTCGCATCCTTGACAATTCCTTTAACAATATGCTGGCTCCATGTTGGCACAGAACATAAAAAACAACATAGCATCAGAAAAATGACATTTACTCTTCTCATGATTTTTATCGTTTTATTTGGGCTGTAAAACTACTCAAAAATTCCCGAAACGGGGCTGTAAACTGACTGACAGTTGTCTGACATTATACTGACAAATTGCTGTCAGACTCTAATTCTTTTTCAATTTCTTCAATGGACGGCAGACTACCACGGAAATCACTTGGTAAGGCTTGTCCTAATTCATAGTCGGAGATTCCAATAGGCTTCTGAATATCACGCAAAGCATATTCAGCCTTAATGCAGTCTTTACTCTTGCAAAGCAATAGCCCGATAGTACGGTTGTCTCCTTCACGGCAAAGAATGTCATCCACGGCAGAACAGTAGAAATTCAACTTGCCGATATACTCCGGCATGAACTCCGTGTCTTTCAGTTCAATCACCAAATACCTGTGCAGGAAAACATTGTACATCAATATGTCAATATAGTAATCATCGCCTGACACATTGATGTGATATTGTCGTCCCATAAAGGCAAAACCTGCACCCATTTCTACAAGGAATTTTTCCACATGCTTTACCAGACCGATTTCCACGTCACCGCTCGTTATATTGGTCGGTGAAAGTCAACATGTCGAATATATATGGGTCTTTGAGCATGGATTTCACATCGTTTGCTTCCGGGATTGGCAAAGTCTCCGTGAAGTTGTTTGCCAAAGCCCCATGTTTGCCATAATCATCAAGCCTGATGGCTTCTTGTAAATAGCGTGTATTCCAATGTGATGTGATACACTGCACCATGTACCAATACCGGACACGAACATCCTTGACCTGCTGCAAGAGTATCAGGTTATGGGTCCAGCCCAAATGTTTGATGGGAAGAGTAAAATTATACTTTTCCAATTGCGCAATCACTGATTGCATAATTGGAGCATCCGTCTCTTTCACTATCGTAAGCTCCTGATTATATTCGTTGAAAAACTGTATCATGCACTGCATATTGCGCACGGAGAAACCTTTTATCTCGGTATAATCGTTCCTCAAGTCCACAGCCAGCCGTTGCAAGGTCTTTTTGCCTCAACCGTCGGCATCTTGGCTTTGTTGTAACATTTCGCCGATGTCCCAATACATCCGCAACATCTCTTCATTGGCGGCATAGATTGCCCTTTGCTGTGCAACCAATACCCTTTGCTTGATTTTGCGGAGCAATGCCGCACATAACCACGAAAACTATCCGTAAAGTTTTCAATATCTTGCCTGTCTGTATTTTTAGCCATATTCTACATATATTTTTTACAAAGTTACTCTTTTCATTTGACTATACACCAATAAGCTCTCCGTATTTTGAGTGTATTTCTTCGTGAGGCTATCTTTTATCTTCTCATCGAAAAGCCTCTCTTCTGTTGCCGGTCATACTGCCCTTCCATCACGTTATCGACTTCTCGTCTGGCTTTGATTTGCTCCCGGTTATCCAAATTTCCTTTTTGCTTGGCAATGATATACAAGAAATCTCCGGCTGCACGGTGCGACTGTTTGTCGTCACCGAACAGGTTAAGGGCACTCTTGATGTCCGACACCTGTTCTGCATCAAAGCGTGGTTTGTAATAATCCTTTGCCAGACGGATAATGCCGTGTACTGCCTTGCGGAAGATGTCGCTTGTTTTGAGCAGCAGGAAACTGAGACAGCCGATAATGTGGTTTTGCCACGAAATCCGATTTTTGAGCCTCGTGGTTTCCTCCGTATGCGCAGCCTCCCGGCGGTTGAGTTCCGACAGGTGCTTGGCTTCCAGTTCCATCCGTTCACGGTGATGGTCGTTCTGCATGGTTTGGATTTTACATTGCAACCGCTCAATGGTTTCCTCATGCGTGGCTATGATTCAAAATAAGTATGCGGTTTGTACATATGATTGCCCAGCATAAGATATATTTTACCATTCAATCGATTCAATATACTCTCCCACAATAATATTTTAAGTTCTTTATAATAGAGCACTTATGCTCTTAAATCTTTCAACAACATTATCGCTGACTCATATTTTATTTTTCTATTAGCGAGTCATGCTCACTGCTAATTCAAATATTTCTTGATTGCTTTCATCGTTTTCTCCCGCAAGGTATACAGATGCTATTTCGATCCCCATCTTCCTCAGCCAATTAAAAGATTGTATGGCTGTCTTTGATGTATTCTTTGAAGTTCCTATTTAAATAATAGAACATAAAGACTCCGAGTTTATAACTCACCTCGCAACTTTTTTCATCAACAGTAGCGAACTTGGGTCGAATCTTAAACTCCTTCTCAATGAAGTCTGAAATCTCTTTATAGGTCTTACAGCTTTCATATTATTTAAGTTTTAATGTTGCTTTCAATTGTTGTAATCCGAGGCTTGCTCCGCTTTGGATATGGATACATTCTCGGTTGCACCCCTCAGGCAATGCGACCTCAGAAGGGTCAATAATGTATAATTCACATTTTGGCGGTATCATCTTCAAAAGTTCTGCAGCTGGATAGACCAACATCGTAGAGCCTACTACAATAAAAACATTTGCTTGCTTTGTTGCCTCTACAGACGCTTTCCACAGCCGTAGTTCGATATCTTCGTTGAAGAATATTACATAAGGTCGCAACTGTGAACCATCGGGTGCCTTATCACCAATATGAATATTAGGATTGTTATGGTCAATCTCATACGATTCATATGGATGTAATGTAGAAGCATTCTTCAACGCTTCACCGTGGAGGTGAATTACATTCGTTGAGCCTGCCCGTTCGTGAAAGTCATCGCCATTCTGGGTAATCACTGTCACCTCGTACTCGTCTTCCAACTCTGCAATAATGTAATGTCCTTCGTTAGGCTCTTTCTTCATAATCAAGCTGCGAATGAGATTGAAAAAATCGAGCATCCGCTGCCTCCGTTCGTTGCAGTCACTTCGTCTTCCACAATACCACGAACTGCGTGCGGCTACAGCCTCGATGTTGAGCGTATCCCACAAACCGCCTTTGCCACGAAAAGTGGGTAATCCACTCTCGCGGCTCATACCGGCTCCGGTATAGAAGACAAGTTTACACATACTATTTCTGTGGTTTATGCAACGACATTGTGTAGCCACATCTGATACATTTTGTGCCGGACAGAGGTCTTGCCCCAGGGTAAGTTTCCTCATACATAAAATGGTGGTTGTCTCTCACGTAATCGTGGTTGGGACATTTCAGTCCACGTACTTCTTTTACCTTCTTCATATGGATATTATTTATTGTTACTATACAGAAACTTTTCGCTCGAATTACTAACCCTTTTCTTTTATAGAGTAGTAATCCGAGCGAAATATATCTCTGTAAGAAAATAAATCTTACGATTTATGGAATAAGTGTAAACCATTGATTCAATATATCTTCCACTTGTGTTCTAATTTCAGGTGTCACACGATGCTTAACGCGGTTGTAGGCAATTGCTAAAGTCGCAACATTATCTGCCAAACCTAATATTCCGAACTTGTTTCGGCTCAACAAATCCTTTGGCAAAAGCTGATATGCCAACGCCCCAATGATAATTACTTTGTCTACAACCGGTGTCGTGGGAGCTTTAACCACATAATATAATTCCAAAACAGTACGCGTGGTCTCTCTTCCAGCCTTGACAGCGTATTGTTTAATATATTGCCAGAGTTGTTCTGGACTTCCAAAGACGTTGCTTAATATATCCATATATTCAATGTTTAAATTTCAGTTTACTATATAGATAAAAGAACACTCGGATTTCTATCTTCAGAAATCAAATCCAAGTTTACGACCTTTTCTGCGCCACTCCTCATCATCCTTTTCAAACTGATCAAGCATTTTCTCTGTATTGGAGATAAAATCATCTGTTTGATTGAGTAAAGCAGCAGTACGCAGACGAAGTTCTATACGCTGCCTCACAAACGATGACTCTGATGCACTTGCCCCGATAGCATTCATCACTCTGCGAAAGCAGGCGTCAGAGTTATCCAACTTAACTCCACACTGCTCAATAGCACGGTCTAATGACTTTTGTCTATCTGTCAAAATATTCCAACTCATATCATTTTATCTTTTTATTGTTAATCTAACAATCTTATATAGGCAGTACATCAAATATACCGGGGTTATGAAGAACCCTAAAAATATTGATATTGCAAGTTTAATCAAGAAATGCCCAAATATGGCTTCAAATGTAAACCATACGAATGTCATCGGTGCAAATTATGACAATCTACACATTGGGCTACAGCGGGTCGTGTTGGATGGTAATAACAATTCATTTAATCTATATTTCTTGAAACAACCGGATACCTGGCCAATCTATTAAATTCATTTTGAATCTTATCCATAACCAGTTTATCCAATTTGTTTTGTTGTATCATTCCCCAAAGCTGTGGTATCGCAAAAGGCCACCATACACATACTGTCAATGCCGTAGGGATAGCTTGCTGACCAAATATACCGACACTCGCTTTCACATATACATGTGGGACAGCTGGTGATATTCTGATTTTCAAAGCCGTCTGCAAGCCTAAAACCGCCTTAAACAGATTTCCTTTCTTAATTGAAATATCCCAATCTCCTGAAGGTAATTTAATCCCATCAACTTCATATCCATCATAACGCAAAGAAGACATTAAACTATTTGCAACCGTATCCGAATAAGGTGCTACATCACAGAATAACTTTGTCGATCTAAAAAGTCCCATACTTCGTTTTTTTTCTATTGATGATGTAAAGGAGTGAAATCTATCATTGGCCGGATTGTATCATTCTTTTTAAGAATACTTTATTTTTATCTGAACCGATAATTTCAAAATTCGCTGATTGCAAAAGCTTAATAGATATAACGTTGTCTTTGTAGACTTCACTCTGTATAAAATCACAACTCAAATTTTTCAAAATAAAGCTTACTGCTTCTAAGATGCACTCTTTCATTATGCCTTGTGAACGGTAAGCCGGATGCATAGCATAAAATAACGTCGGTTTGTCAGGTATATCCATTATGGCTATAAACCCCACAAGTTTAGCATTTAAATAAATCCCCCAAAGAAAGCCTTCATTACGAGTCACATAACAACTAAAAGAATATAAGAACTGTTTTATGCCATCTTCTGAAGAAACAAGATCATTCAATTCTCTGAGATAACGTTTGGTCGCATCGTCATCAAATATCTGCCGCAATATTGGAATGTCAGTATTATTGATACAACTCAATACGCATCTATGCGTTTGTATTTTAGGATATGCATTCATTTTATCAGGCCTCTTTCTGCCATCTCGCAATATAAAAACATGAAAATCTGTGCATATACCCGTTCATTATGACACAAGATATCCCATTGTTCATCCGAATATTCAACTGCTGTCAAACACATGTCGCACATTCGAATGGCTGGACAATATTTACAACGTTCAACACGCTTATGATAATATTCCTCTACAATCTCATTTGCACGTTTCCAATCTATACCATTCTTGACATTCCCAATTCGATATTTATCGGCTACTTTTTCACATATCCCAATCTGCATTTGAGAGTCAATATATATCTTTGAATTGATGGGCATACAAGTTGCCATTGGTACTGATTGTCCTGCGTCTATAATTGGACGATCTTTCCAATAAGCGAGGCATTCATCCAAAAAGATTTTAAGAACAACCCAATCTTGATGTTTCTCATATGCGTCTAATATATGTAGATAAAGTTGTTTTGTCTCTTCGTAGTCAACAGTTTTTACCCCATTGATAAAATTAGGGGATAATCCATGAATATTTGAAAGAACGAAACTTTTCAGCAATCCATCGCTATTCCATTCTCGTGCAATTTGGATAATGTCACTAAATGCCACCAATGTCATTTGCAATAACACACATGGAATATATTCAGGATAAGTCTCTTTTATATGGCTCAATGCACTATAAACTCTTTCATATGATCCATTCCCCATGATGTCAACGCGATGTTTATTATGAAAAACTTTAGTCCCATCGATTGAGATTGCCAACTCTACACTATTTATTGAAAGCCATTCAATTTTTTCATTATTTAGCAACACACCATTTGTTGAGATAGAAAAATCCACATTGTTTCCCCAACGCTCGCGCCCTCTTATTATTGCATATTGAATAAGTTGGTATTGCAACAGCGGCTCACCTCCATAAAACGCAATGCGTAAACGTCTATTCCCAGCTATCTGTTGGATAAAATCATATATAACATCAATGTCTCTACCTGTTAATGTATGACTACCGTGAATACGATTGTTTACATAGTCTCCGGAATAGCAACAATATGTACATCTGAGATTACATTGTTCTGTTATACCGATAATAAACATTTCTATTTCAGACATAGTATTGAACTGATTCAGAGGATTGAAACGCCAGGTATAATCACTTTCATCCGCAACTCCTCCTACTATTTCATTCGTTCTACGCAAATAGGAATAGATGTTTCCTCGAATGGTCTGAATATGCATATGAATTAATCTTAACTCCTTCTTCCACATTTATTTGCCGAGCAATGTCCGCATCTTAAACACTTTGCCTGACAGGCAGCCATGCCCATAGCCTGGATAGCTGCTTTCTTCTTATCCTCCTTTATTACATTATTATTAAGAATAGGAAGAATGCCACCATAACTTACTTGATTATTTACTTGTGTGTACATAACTTAATATTTAGTGGTTATACTCGTTTGATGATTCTATCATATTCTCCTGAACTATACCAATTCCATAATTCTCCTGCTCGGACAACTAACCACGGCATAGCTGCCGCATTAATGGATAGATATTTAATTATACTATCCATCATTCCCGAATGATTGTTGTTGAAATCCATTGCCTGCTGAATAAAAGACTTTATATGAATCCGGCCATAGCATTTCTTCGGCAGACCTGCCATTTTTATCATTGTAGTAAGAGCTACATTTATGTCTTGGCAACATAATAGACCTATACGATCCGCCGAAAAATCAGAGATACGATACCAATTTAATAATGGCATTTTTACTAAACTCATCCATATATTCAGATCAGAGTTCGCTATAGGCATATACATTGCTTCTGTAAACATATGGTATGATTTATGACCGCATTTTATATGTCCGAGTTCGTGTCCAATCATAAAATACAGTTCTTCAGGAGAAAGCAAATCCACAGTTCCTGATTGTAATATTATTCTCGGCTTTTGCTCTCCTACGGAAAATGAGCAAATATCATAATCCCAGTCAGTTGAACAGGCCGGTACATTTTTTATCTCAAGTAACCGACAAGCCTCCACAACATGTCTATGTATATTCGGTAAACTTTTATCTGTTACATTTATACCTTCCGCAGAATATTCAATTGCAGCATACTTTTCCATTATGCTACCGACCGTCTTATCAACTATTGATTTAAATCCTGGAATTTTTCTCAATTTATCCAATGTTGATTTGTCCTTAGGATGTAGAATGGCCGAAATATCTAATCCTTTTATTGTAGTTCTAAGTTTCATATCCTGGTGCTTCTATGATTATCAACCTCCACCCATAGAATAGTCTCCTTCAGCATACAATATACGCTTACGACATCGTGAACAACTGATTAAAGTGCGTGTTTCATTGGGCATTTCTGAAAGAGGATTGAGGGTACCACATTCCGGACACACAATGTAGTAAGACTTACAATGCTCACAATAGTGCAAATCTAATGTCCTAAAATCTGCTTTTTGTTTATTAGAGCGCGATTCACCAGACCAAAAATGGTCAACACCATTTATAATCGAACCGCAAATAGCAAGACCAAGTCCCTCTTTTGATTTCAAATCCTTGAACTTTGACCAAGGACGAAGTTCCCGCAAACACTTTTTACATTTGTGTGGCATATTATCTATTTATTTTTTGAATATCATATATAGTAAGTATTGTTCTGCCAATTTTGCGTTCCATACCATTCTTGGTTATAGGTACGCTTGTTTGACGGCTAATTTTCTGTTTAAGTTTGGTTATCCCCAATGCTCGTTTCCACGAGAATGAGGCTCTTGGTATTTTTATTTTGTTCATACTTCTTCAGTTTCAGGTGTAATCGGTTTCACCTTTGACATCTCACTATCTTTCCATTTGGCAATGGTAGCATCAGCAACCTCAATTTGAGCGTTCTTAACTTTTTCAAGAATATCACTCTTCAATTCGAGTTCTATCTGATGCTGTTTTTGAAGTTGTTCTTCACGTGTTTTCAACTCAATATCATGCATGTTACGAATGCGTTCCATATACTCATCAGATTCAAGGTATGCCATCACCTGTTTTTCTTCTGCTTGAATCATTCTATCATAAGAGCCGACAGGTGTAACAATCTTTACTACGGTAGGAAGAATTTCAATAATAAAAAACAGCAGGCGAATCATCCACAAAAAGAATAACTCAGTAGGCAAATTTCCATTCGCATCTCTTTTCCAAACTGCATATTCGAGAATACGATAGTTCTGTATGAAGTGATTTCCTTTATTTGATGTCTGCCGAAAATCCTGAATAATCTTTCCTCTCTCAGTAGCCAAAGAATCACGTGTATCCCGATTATGAGCCAAACGTTCAGATTCCCTTACATAGTCCGTGGTATTTTGAGCAATCTGTCCCTCTGCAATAGAGCGTTCCCCTTCAAGTTCTTTAATCCTTTTATTGATTTTATCATTCCATGCTTTCTTCTCATTTTCCATTGTGCGCCAATGTGGGCGTCTTAAATCTTTTAGACGAGTTATTTCACTAGTATATATAGCAGAGTCTATAGCGTTCTTTGCATTCGCCAGATTCCTTTGTGTGGCATTGATCTGATTATTATAATTGTTGTACTGGTTCTGGGCAGTTGTAAACGTATTTGTTGTTGGTTTATTCAATTTGTTTCGCTCTACCTGAATCTGTGCATTCAATGAACTGACATTGCCCCTTAAACCTATATTTAGGCTATCCAGTCTGCTCATCGTCGAAGTAGACAAATCAATCTCGCCACTCAAAACTCCTTCTTCTCTATGAGCACGTGTACTTTCTGATAGTTCCTTAGCCGAACTTTCATCAAAAAAGAATTTTTGTTCTGCGATGAAGTCCTCGAAAATAACCAACTCTAATGGAATCGATACCATAAAAGCAATGATGCATGCCAATGCAGAACGAGAGAGCAGGGGTACCCAGAACTTCTGTTTCTTGGCTGATGGATCTTTCTTTAATGTAATGACAAGACTCCGGTCGATACAGAAAATCAACAAAGACCATATTAAACCAAACAGCATTGCCCAGCCTAAACTTCCGGAAGATTCGTCGCCGCTCTGTGTAAAATACCACGCTGCAGATGTTCCCGCACAAAAAGCAATAAACGCAGTCATCAGAATTGTCGCACCAATGGCAGAAAACTTTTTATGGTCTGTTCTGCATTTTTCAAGAATATCCAATTCTGCTCCGGCAACAGTCCACAGAAATCTTTGAAATTTATTTCCCATATATCTCTTCCTTTTTATTTATACACAAGTATGTAGTATAACTTTTCTTATATAATTGTATCGTTAATGTCCAATATATCAGACTTACCAATATGCCAAAAGCCAAAGGCAAAATCATATTTTCAATTGACCAATAAATGTCAATTGCTTTCTTACCGTAGTTGGATAAGAGTGTCCAATCTAAATTTAGATAGATATATAGCATTGCAGGCAATAGCCCAATTAAAAGACATAGAAATGCTCCAATCCATTTTATGATTACAAGATGGTCTCTATAATCAATAAAATGTTTAATTGACGTATAAAGCAGCCATACAGATCCTACGCTCATTATCAAACCAATCGAAACAAATAATCTTATTGTCCAACTAGGTGCTATTATCGCAAGAATGGCATTTATACCTATGATAGCAAATAAAACGATGCTCAAAATCACCGTTGCATTGTGCAACAAGGCTTTGTACTCATTCGTAATATACTTATCAGCACTATTCATTATAGTTTTATCTTTAGGGATAAAATATTCTTCAATCTATTCCAAAGTCCCTTTTCAAACATCTTTTTTGTAATACCCTGTTCCGTTGGGGAGAGCATCCATCTATCCAAATCAGTCTCTTTAATAGATGTTATGAGTGGGGTTAAATCTATTTCGCAGTTTGGAATTTGCAATCTTGATAAACTGTCTGATACTTTGACATCAAGTTTCGGAAGTGAGCGTACTCCAACGCTTAACATTTGCTCCTTAATTGATATCGCATTGCTTGCTACCAAACGATATGTTATGGCCCTATTGGGGAATACTTTGATGGAAGTTTGTTGGGTAACATCAATATCATTAGGATAGAGCATTATATTATCTGCATTTGCAACGTTCCATCTTAACTCCACGGGTTGGGACTCTAAGGTGTGTGGCATATCTGACAAGAAATCATTGATAGCAACCTCTCTTAATACTCTAATTGTTATCTCCTTAGAAATTGATATTTGTTCATCAACTGCAAATACAATAAGAGTATATGTTGTATCTTTTGTAGGAGTTACTTCTAATTCGGTAAATATTGATACATCTATCTCATCGACATCAGACTTAAGCAAAATCTTTTTAGCATAATCCACACTCCAAGATAGTCTTGTCGTTTTGCCCGCCTTTATATTAGAGTGAGAAGAAGAAAAACGACGGATGCTTGGAGATGAGTATGGTACAACCTTCACTGATTGTTTTACCAAATCATAATCGTTATATACAATTAGGTAAAGTTCTAATGCCTTCTCAACAACCAGCTCTACATCTTTATACAATGTTACATCTTTGCCAGCCAGTTCAATCTTGGTATAATTTTCGGCATCCCACTCAATGTAGATTTTACTACCTATAACATATTGTAGTTCCTTAATCCGAAAATATTTGATCTCAGGCTTAAGAGATAAACCATTCTTAGTCGCCTCTGAAAACTCGTATCGACATTTGCGACAAAAGTTTGCAGCTATCGGATTTTCGGCATTACATTCGGGACATTTTTTCATTTCGCTCATAATGCCTTTAGTTATTGGTTAGAGTAAAGGAATAATATTGAGATTCTGCGACAGAAATTGCCGATGATGTAGAATATTCCCATATTTTACAATAGAATTTCAAATTGTGCTTACCAGTCCCAACTTCCAACTCATTATATGGCATGAATATTTCGACATCTGTATACGAACTGCTATCATAGTTAGGTTTTATTGTTTTGTGAGTTGCCGCTTGATTATCTGATGTAGCATAACTTCCATTAGTATCTTTGACCCTATTGCCATTCTCATAGTAGAAATATACGGCACAAGAACCATCTATACCCTTCATGTTTTGCACCGAGAAGTCTACAAGAATTTTCATTCCCTTCACACCATTTTTAAATACATTATGCTCAACTGTTACATCCTTAATTTGGCCTGTGATTTTTTGAGCAACCTGAATAAGATTGATTTTGACTTCCATTCCTTCAGATTTGACCTTAAACCAATCTGTACGCTCTGTTCGTTTAGGGTTCTCTTCATATGAAATAGTAAATGACTCCGTGCCTTGAGTAATAACCCTGAACCAAGATGACAAAGAGTTAATTTCGTAACTATCCGCATCTGTATTTACTTGATAAGTGATTTGTCCTGATGAAGCACTGAGGTTGCTATCAACAACTTTCTTATCATTAACCAATAATCGTTGAGGTTTATATACTGCTTGATCCAAGCACATTGTCACCTCGTCATTCCTGGTTTTGATACGAATGTTTGCAGTTCTATTGCTCTGTCTATTTTTAGTTGCCTTAATTATAAAATACGAGTCATTCTTTTCTAATGTGCACCATTTAGGCAAATCCAAGACTTCATATTCTGATGCATTTGTCTTGACATCATACATAAGAGAGGCTCCATGAGTTGGAATATTAACTGTTCGTCCCTCGTTGGAACCATTTATCAATAGATATGACTTATACCCGAAGATATTAGACAAGAATCTTTCTCCACTATAGTTGCGGTCCTCCAATCGATATGCATAATGGAGAGAAAAGGCTGAAATTATTATGAATACTATAAGGAGAATAATAGTAACTACATTTGTTGCTGATGTTACCGTTCTTTCTACGACCTTATCCTTGTAGATGGTTTGAGAATCATATACAACATTGACTTCTTTAACATCGAATGATGTAGTATTATCTACACGCAATAATATCATTTGGCTATCTTTTACAGTCGCGATAAACCTATTTTGTCCTGTTACATCTCGCCCATTAATAGTTACCTTATCCGCGTTTATTGCATTCCATTCAACAAGGAACTTTCCATTAGATTGTTTCTTTATAGCAAAGTTTTCAATATGACACATATGACTTTTCCCGGGCTTGGTATGCTCGGGAAACCGTGTACCACATTTTCTGCAATAACTTGCAGATTCTGGATTGGACGTTTTACATGAAGGACATTCCTTTGATGTCATGTTACTTTAAACTTGATGCAATAGTTTCACAATCCCAGAAGCCATAATTACACTTACGGCAGAAATTGGCATCTATTGGATTTTCCGCACTGCAATTAGGGCATTCTTTAGTGCCATTCTTATCGTTAATCTTGACCTTTTTATGAACTCGCCTCCATTGAGTTAACTCATAACGGAGCTGCTGATTCTTTTTAACAATCTCATCCAATGTTTTAAGTACCTCGGTCAATTTTTCACTATTCTGTTCTGAAGCAGACACACTGTCTTCAGAATGTTTAATGTGCTCCTGCAAAACAGGGATAAGCTTATTCAACTGCTCAACCATTGCTTCATAGTCACCGATAGACTTATTGACTGCCGATACAAGGTTATTTATATCAGCACTCAACGTTGCTGATACCCTTTCCATTGAATTGGATTGTGACTTAAGGCTGCTTTCAAGTAAAGTAATAATTCTTTGTATTTCAGATTGTGTCGTATTAAGAGTGTCTGAGCAATTCTGGCTTGTAGCAGCAGCCAACCTACTTTCAAAAGTACAAACTCTTTCAAGAAGTTGGTTAGTAAATGCATCATTACCCTCCAGTAATTGGTTATACTTCTCAATAATTGCTTTCCGTAATACTTCTATCATTTCAATTTTCATCTCATCTACGCTCTCTGGAACGTTATTCAGAAATGATTTTATATCATTAGCAACTTCATCAAGTTTCTCTTTCTCTGTTTTTAAATATGCTTGCACTGATTCAGAGTGAGAGAGCAATAACGTATTTATACGTCTGTTTATCTCCTCGTTCGTTTCTGCTAACACCTGTGTGACATTATGTACATACTCATCGGATAATATTTTTACCTGCTCTTTGTTTGATTCATATATCCTACTATAAAATGCGTCTAATTGGTGTATATAGTTGTTCAAAAACGATTTTATATTCGCTTCTTGATTTTGGGAAACCTTTATCAACTGTAACAATGATACTTTTATATCGTTCAAAACCAGTTCGGGAGATTTCTCATTGCCTACTGTTCTTCGATAAAACTCATCCTCTTCCTTTTCCTCATATGCGTAGATAATCTTTATAGCGACAGAACAAACTACCGCACCAATAATACCTATTATAGATGTGGTAAATGCTGGTATTATATTTTTCACTAAAGTATCGACATCACTCAGTGAGCTTGTGCCGCTGCTATCCAAGCTGACCACAATCGCAATAAAGGTTCCTAATATACCCAACGATGTCCACACGTTAGGCACATAGTTAAGCAGTTGTTTTGACCTTAACTTTGTAAAATACAATGCAAAGAAAACTGCTGTGATTGATAGTCCTGTTAATGTAACTATAAGATTCAACTCATCATTGATGGTAGAGATGTTTTCTGTTACTGAGTTTGACACTTCTTGTATGTTAATAGTTTCATCCATAGGTCATTACTTTGAGATTATTCTAAATTCAATTCTTCGTGACATTGAGTCTAAAGAGACATCATATATATTATTCTTCTGTACTCGATCTGAGAATGAGTAACCAACACTAATCACTTGCTTCTGGACAAACTCTTTTTGTTCGGAGCTTAAGTTGCAGTTATTAAATATATAACTATATACAAGGTTTGCACGTCCCGATGATAATTCGAGGTTTCGTATGTATCCGTAATCCGTTCCTCTCTCTCCATCCCATAAGGGGTCAGTATGTCCCTCAATGCGTAGCTCTATGTTTTTCCTGTTCTGTTCTTTCCATATTGTCATTGTCTTGGAAATTAAAGATGAACCAATATGTCGCAGATAATTCTTCAATTCTTTTTGCATTATTGGTTCGTTTCTTTGAACGAACAAATCTTTTCTGATATCCCTATTGGTCAATATGATACTACCCCTAATTGTATCAAAAGTGACTTTGACATACTCATCATATACAAATACATCGTGGTATCGTCGGATTAGATTCTTCAAGTTGTTTTGTTTCAGGGAATCTATAATATCCGCCTGTTGTTCCAAATCTAAACTTGCACGTTCGAGCGAAGCCAAAGCTTCTTCGTACAAATCTTGTTTTACAACAGCTTCCTGTTGTGCTTTTTCTGCCTCAGCAACCTTGTCGTTATAATGATTGTAAAGAATAGCACTCAATATAATGAATACAACAAGGAAACCAGACATTAGGTCTGTATAACTCATCCAAAAGTTATGCTCTTCTCCAAAATCTTTCTTAAAAAGTTTCTTCATCGCAATTTATTTCCTTTTACATCATAGTGATGCTCCGTTCCTTGTGTAGTTGCCGATGTTACTGAATTTGAAAATTGAACAATTGAATCGTACAATACTGGAATAATAATCTTACGATAGGTAAGACTATATAGACCTTTCTTGTTGCCTTTGCTAATTTGCAGGTGCTCGTTATCAAACTTCTCTATATTTGAATAACTTGAAGATAAAAGAACCTTATTCTTATTTTTATCAAACAGCCCTATCTTGGATTTACATGCAATGCGTACAATCTCTTTATTTACAAAGTTGCTCTCAATGTAGTCTGCATTGAGTTTATATCGCAACTTCTGTATCCACCACTTTACAATAAAGAGTGTACATAAACCTGCTATTGCTAAGCATCCTAACTCAACTATATATTGATGATATATAAAGACTTCTTCGTAAAACCAGTGGTCTATCTTATAAAAGACTGTTCCTGTTAATCCTGTTATTGTAGCAAACCACAATCCCACAAACAACAGACAAAGAAATAAAACAAATCTGTTCACAAAGCGAATCTTTACAACCGAAACAGGTTGGAACGATATATTCCTAAAAGTATCAAGTGTAAACGCTTCAGTACTTGTATTGTGACTTCTTGTAAATACTTTACTAATAGCTGAACGCATCATTTGCTTATATCTATTTGCAGGTGTAAATGCAGTACCGCATTTCCTACAAAACTTAGCGTTAGCAGGATTCTCTACACGACACTCTGGATTAGGGCATTGTATATTCATTTTATTTTAATATATTTCCTTTTAAATCTATATACGTTACTTCAGTTCCTTTATAACAAGCAAAATACCCATCTGCTTTCTCTATGCGATCATATTCACATGGAATAATTCTATTATAAACATCCTCCTTTCCATACCAGTGTTTTTCAATAGTCCAGTATAAAATACCCAGTTTGCCACCCCTTGCTATAAATAAATATTCAGAATCTTCTGCCTCTGACGGGTCTTCTACATATTCTGGCTTGTTAAACCAAAAGAACAACTTCTCAAACTCTGATATTGGTTTCAAATGCAACTCTGGATGTTTGAGGTGGAACGGTCTTGTATCCATTTCTTGACTAGATTCTTCTATTGTTATAATTGCCGCTCTATTCAACTGTGTACCGCACTTGCAACAAAATTTTGCTTCTATAGGATTTTCAGTTTTGCAAGCAGGATTATTACATATTTTTTTGTCCATTTTTAAAATTGTGAATATATAGTTCAAATTGTTTGATAAAATATATTTGTTATCTTTCAAGCTTGTTAACCTTTAAAACAACAACTGTTTACAAGAAACAATATACATTCTTTTTATATCTTTTGCTGTAAGTGCTATGCCACATTTCCTACAATATTTAGCATTATCAGGATTTTCTGGATTACATTCAGTATTAGGTCATTATATCATTGTCATAGTTTTATTTTATAAATCGGTGTGTATTAGATATAAACTCTAAAGTTGTGTCAAAATACTTCCTAGAAACCTTTATACCTGATTTTTTTATAAATTTTCCATTAATAAATTCATTGTCTGAATCCCAAGTAACATCCATTATTATCCAACGATTAGAATAAAATGCAATTGGAATAATATGGTTAGATTCAGCCATTAAATTTTCTTCTAATTCCCATCCTCCATTTGTTGAAATTCCTAATGAAAAACAACTGAGTCCTTTAGCAGGAATGCCTATAGCCAATAATAAAGCAACCATTAAATTTGTATAGCCTTGGCACACTGTTTTTCTGCTTTTCAAAACGCCCAAAGCAGAATGGTCATTTTTGACATATGTCCCATTATTTAAAGAATCAAAATCATAATAGATTTCTGATGCAACCCAATCATATATTGCAAGTATTTTTTGATAATTAGATAATAGACCAATTGTTATGTTTCTACTTAAAATCGCTATTTCTGGTTCAATAATTTTACTAGTTAAAGAAGGTATTTTAATCTTATTAAATAAATATAAATTATTTACATAAACTACCGTTTTAACAAATCGGTAACTTCCTTTGTAAAAACATATTGGAATATCTTTTCGGAAAAATAACCCAGAATAACTTGTTGTTATTCCTTTTTTTGTAGTTTGCATAAAAATCTGTATAAAATATATACCCTCATTAATCTTGGGAGGAAGATTAAAAATGCCAACACTATTATTTAATGATATAATAATCTGAAATATTTCTAATTGTGTGGAATTACATAATGATACTAAAATACTGGTATTCTTTAAAATAGATTGTCCTAAAGAAATTTTAAACCTATCACCAACAATGCTAAGCTTTGTAGCTTCGCTTTCAAAATATGATGTAATATAGTTTTTCATTTTATACTTTCTTTATACCACAATATGTGCAAAAAGTATCTGAACTTGAATAATATTTCCTACCACAATTTATGCAAAATGCTGAACTAGGGCGCATAGAATACTCGTAAGAACATTTATACTGTGAATTACTAGCAACAATATTTAAACTTAAACTTTCGTTTAGTTTAAATCTTGCAGTATTCTGATTTGTATATACATTGCCATTAATTGTTAAGTTAGAAATATTAGCAGAGAACCATGATATTTCCAAAAAATCTCCAGCAGCTGCTTCGTTAGGAAGTCTAGTTCGTAAAATAAAAATTGGTTTCTTTTTTTCTCTAAAAGGGTTACTCCTTAAAATATCATTATTTATAGATTCTAATAATGTAGCCATCCAATCTTCCATTAGAACACATGATTTATCTAGGTCAAATGTTTGTTCAAATAAATCCTGTATTTTATATGGGAGAAGATTAATGTAATAATGAGGTGGTGGAATAACTCTTAACTTTGATGCATTCTTTCCAAGAGGATATAAGTTATATCGCATAAAGTCTAAACGATCTGAAATTTCATCTCCACCTGGTGTTTTTAAATTTGATGAAGCAATAAAAGGATGTATACTAGTTAACAATTGATACGCGACAATAGCAAAGCTATATGTATCCCAATATTTAGAACAAGGTTTTTTCTGCGAGATATTATTTATTTCTTTCGGATATGCATATTCTTGTGTAAAAGCAGTAGGAGAATATAATAATAAGTCCCCTAACATTATCTGAATTGAGTCTAAGTCAATTAATGAAATCTGTCCTGCATCACTAAATAATAAATTCTGCGGTTTGAAATCTACAATAATATATCCATGATGATGTAGATTGCTAATAGCATTAGCAATATTGAATAATAACTTAAACCTATTTCTAATACCGTAATCCTTACGCCTATCAAAAATGGAATTATCATCTTTCAAGTATAAAGAATACAATGATTTACTACCACTAAAAGCCAGTGGCATTATAAAACCAACAGGTTGACTGTTGTTATAAACAAAATCTGTAGGCCAACATATTTTATATTGAGTATTTGAGGGAATTCTAAGCGGATGATTAATCATGTACTCAAGTTTATCTAATCTACTAAATACCTTATCTCCATGAAATAATTTTACGCAATAATTTTGGTATTTATTTGGAGATATAATTCTATAAACATTCCCTTCTCCACCAGATGCAAAGTAATTACTCTCTATCAGTATAGCAGTATTTTGCGAATCTCTTAATGTCATTTTTTATTCACTAAAGGTTCTAGAAACTTATATACTGTTTCTCCCCATTTACTAGTTAACGGGCGATTCTTTGGATTATTTTCAAAAGCAAGAATAAAAAGACTTTTAATTTCGCTAGGTAATAATAAAAACTTCTTATGAGGCTTTGGTATCACTGCAATTTTGCTTGAATGACAACCAAATGGGAAATAACCATTTATAATATTTTGACAAAGTTCAGTACAAGACGAATCTTTAGCACTTACCATAAAAGGATGGATGCCATATAACAATTGATAAAAAACTACAGCCATAGCAAATAAATCACATGTTACATCTAAAGTGTCCTTTCCTAATTTGGGATTTCTTTGTAGCTCTGGTGGTAAATATTCTACCGTGAATGCTGGAGCCATATATTTAATGCTATTATCTACTATTTGAACAGAGTCCAAATCTATCATTGATATTTTCCCATTTGCTGTAATCATTACATTATTAGGTTTAAAATCTACTAATACATATTTTGATGTATTATGAATATCATATATTGGCGTAACAATATTTACTATTAATTTTAACCGATTTATAAGTCCATCTCTAGAATTTCTATCATAAAACTGATGCCAATCTCTTGATAATGAACCATTAATTTTCCCCTTACATAGTTGATATAACAATTGAGATCCTTCAAAAGCTAAAGGCATAATAAATCCAACGAATCTTTTATTCGTATCATATAGTAAATCAGTAGGCCAACAAATTCTATAATTATTACTTATTAAATTTGCAGGTTTATGGCTAACCATATAAACGATTTTCTTGACCTTCTCATTATTTACTTTACCAGGATGATATAGCTTTGCGCAATAATTAGGCATTGAAGGAATCTTATATACAGAACCTTCACCACCCTTACTTAAAGGTGTATCACATATATTAATTTTCCCTGAGTTGCAATATAAAATCATCGTACTATCCCTATTAATATAGTTTTATCATCAATTTCTTTAGCGAGAGGATTATTATAACTAGTGATAAACTTTAATAGTCTTTTCTCTCTGAGATTAGAAGTCTCATCTATTATCGATAATGCATCATCTAAACCCTTTGAATATGGGACATTTTTTTCTTCTATTCGGAAATCCCCATTAGGTAAATCAACTTTATGATTCATATGCCACAAACCGCATTCACATCCATCAGACATTAACGAAAATGCTTTTATGCTAGTTCTCCCAACATAAGTTTCAGGAACATAAACACCAGACATCTTAAGATTAGGATAATTTGAGAATAAAATTGATGTGCTAAATATTGTTTGATTAGCTTCTTCTCCCTTGTGTGGTGTAATGACAGCTTGCCAACCTTCAGATGTTTTTACAGCTGCTCTACCATCTCCAATATGTGCAACTAAATATCCTTGTTTGGAATATGCAACAATTATAATCGTAGCAGCAAGACTCTTGAACTCAATTGATTGAGCTTCTGCTTGCTTCGACAATTCTATCTGAAACTTATGGAGCATTCCTCTAAATTCAATATCCCATTCTTTATTTTCCGGCAATGAACCATCAGGGTATGACTTTAATAAATAATCTTCTAGGTAATGTGTAAATGCTAAACAGACCGCCTTTGAACCATCAGCTGAGTATTTTGCTGAACCTGCACCATCAGAAACAATTGCAATTGACCAATATTCATTAATTCTTTTATAAGAATGAAAATCCTGGCATGGAGTAAAGTTTCTAATATGACCTTCTCCTTGATAGGAAATTCCTATTGCATATTGCTCATTCGTAAATTGGCGTATTCTTTCTTCTGGAGTAATAATAATCTCTATATATGTAGATACTATATCAGAATCTTTATAACCAGCTTTACATGTAAAAGCGGAAATCTTACAGCTTCTTTTAATAGTAAAAGGCTTTTCATATTTTAAAGAATTACGAGTGGGCAGTGTTCCATCTATTGTATAATATACATCAACTTCTTTATCATTAGGTAATATTGACACCACGCGATTATTCTCATTAATTATTGGTCGCGTCGAAATAAACGAATTAATGTTTTCTACTTTTTCGATACTTATCCCATCATCAAAAAAGCCTTTCCCTGTAATTACACAATTGTGATTAATCGTGAATGGCTTGGAATACTCAATGAATTCTCCAGTTCCAATTTTATATTGAAGCTTAGATTCAGGGTTAGAAATAAGTGTAACTTCAATATTATTGGTCTCTTTTTTATTTATTAAAATATGTAGTTCATGTATAATTTCTTCTCCTTTGCTTAAGTCGATATCTGTTATAGGTTGCTCTTCCTTTTCTACATTTGTTGTATTTGATTCGCTTTCAGTTGTAATAAAATTATTATCTTCAATGGAATGGGAATCTTCTTGTTGATTATCAATACTATCCGTTTGCTCTTCAACTATAAAAGTAGTAGGCATATTCTTATAATTTAATTTATTCTTATTTTTTTGTGACATAGCAATAAACGCAGACATATTTATCTTTATACATTTTTTTACATTAACATTAAAAATATTTATTAATAATGCAACGGCTAACATCAACAGTCCAAGTATGAATAATATAATTCCATAACAATTATAATCATAAATGAATGCCATAATAGATGCTATTATAAAACCTATTGACAAAATTGAAAATATAATATTCTTCTTTTTCATTTTTATATTTTAACAAAAAAGGAGGCTGAAGCATATACTTTTTTTACCTCAGCCTCTCAAATGTATTACTCCGTATCAGTTCCGATAACAAATCCTTGCGCCCATGTCGGCTGAGGAATAGAAACATTGCTATCGGTTAAATCGTCACTATTAACCACCACAGTGGCACTAGCTGAAAGCCATTGAAAAAATTCTGCAAAGTTAACTGCATCCATCCTCATTGCAGGGAATTGTGATGTGGTTAATTTAGACAAAACGTCATCATGTACCTCATTGCCAACACCTATCATAAAAAATACATATTTTTTAGCATCGGCATCTTCCTGAATTTTTTGAGCTATTCCATCAATGTCTTGATTTGCTGGATATGGGTCTCCGTCTGTCATCACGACAATCCAAGGACGATAATATGTTAATCCTTTAGATTTGTAATAGTCTTTTCTGTCCTTAATGACCTGCTGTGCTTCCTCAATAGCTCTAACTAACTGAGTCTGACCTGAAGCCTTAAGGGTCGGCATCTCAATTTCAGAAATTAAAGAAGGCTGTAACTCTACTTTAATTTCGGAGTTAAATGAGACAATTGCTATTTCAAGACGATCCCTTGCAGTCTCATCATTCATAATTTGCGACTTAAAAGTTTGAAGTCCCTGGTTTAATTGCCCAATTGCATTATCTGCATTCATTGAGCCTGATGTGTCCAAAACCAATACACATAAGCATTTCTGCTCATAGTTAATAGGCTCATTTTGCTCATACATTTCTGTTGCTGTTGCCATAATTGTTTAAAAATTAAATGATAAGTAATATTTAATTATTTGTTAACATTTTGTCTAACCATGCATCTGGATTGCCAATGGTCACAGTTCCATCTTGGGAAGATGAAATTGTAGACATACTATTACTTAGCCATTGGAAAAACTCTATGAATTTAACATATTGCATTTTCATTGGAGGGAAAGTCGGAGTTGACAAAATTCTAAGAACATTTTCATTGATATCGTCTCCTACACCTACTGGAATAAACACATATTTTTTTGATTCGGAATCATTATGAATTCTTGACGCAATACCATCTACATCCTGATCGCTATCAGGCTCCCCATCTGTCATCATAACTATCCAAGGACGATAATATGTTATTCCATGTGATTTATAATATAGCTTTCTGTTCTCCACAATACTAATAGCTTCTTCAAGTCCATCTACCATACAAGTTGAGCCATTGGTTTGAAGAGTAGGCATGGTAAATTCAGTTAATAATGCAGGGTCTTGAACAACATTAACTTCACTATCAAATGTAACAATACAAACTTCCAAACGATCTCTAGTGATTTCATCCTTTAGAAGTTCTTCTTGAAATCGTTGAAGACCAGCATTTAACTCTTCAATAGGACCATCATCCATTGAATAAGAGGTGTCCAAAACAAGTACACATAAACATTTTTGCTCGTAATTACTAGGCTCATTAAATTCATACATTTCTGTCGCTGTTGCCATAATCAAAAAATTAGATAAATATTATTAAACGTATTATACTTCACGCTCACCTAGATTAACCTATTATCTGCTTAGGTTCTCCACTTTGCAACCAATTCAATAATTCTGCTGCCCTCATCACTGTCCATGGATGAGAAGAGTCTGCAATGGATATAAATTTGATTATTTTATTCATCGCGTCATAATCCAATGCTTTAAATGTCTTGGCTTGTTCTATAAATCCCTCAACTTTAATATTTTGATATTCTTTTATTGGAAGACCAGCCATCTTTACTAACCCTTTCATTACAGCTGTTGGTTTCTGACAACATAGTAAACCTGCTCTATCTGCTGTAAACTCAGACATTCTATCCCAGTAATAAAGAGCATATTGCAATGGTGCTGCAGCAATACTTCCAAATGGAATGGAATCAATTGCCATATTAATAACCTGTGCCATCATATGGTATAACATATGATTACTTTTTATATGGCCACATTCATGACCTATGATGAACATTATTTCATCATCCTCACAAAGGTCTATCAATCCGGAGTTTAGTACAATTATCGGATTTTCAGATCCAACAGTAAATGCATTTATACCATATCCCCATTGAATATACAAATCTGGCACTTTAGGCAAATCTAAAATCTGGCAAGCATATTGCAAATACTCAAATATTTCCGGATAGTTCTCACTAGTAACTTTGAGATTACTTCCAGTATACTGCACCGTGTAAATTTTCTCAATGGTATGCTTTGTAATGAAATTGCCAACGAGGTCAACACCAGGAGTTCTCTGCAGCGCTCTCAATGCTTTTTGGTCAAATGGATGTTCATATTGTGAATGATCCAAGCCCTTTAGTATTTTTTTATTCTTTATCATACTATTATTGTTGAAGTGAAATAAATTGTTCTAATTGGTTAAGTCTATTATTATACATTGGGTGTATATTGCTCAACTCAAAATATCTTGCGATTTGATTTGTCTCTTTAATATTTGTGTTACATAACCTTGTGAATAAAGATTTAATGTGCAATATACTTTTTACACATATCAACCCAGCTCTGTCCGCAGTATATTCTGCACATCTATACCATTGATTGAGTGGAACATCTATCAAATCAGATACGATAGGCCCCAAAATCTCAGATTTGTTATTTAGATTATCTAATAATCCTTTAATAGTATGACACATTAGGTTCTTCTGAAGAATGTGCCCCAGTTCGTGACCTATCATAAATTTCAATTCCCCATCAGGCAAACTAATCACCGCCTTACAACTGATAAGAATGATTGGAGCATTGTCTGTTCCTACGCTTAATGCATTTATACCTTTGAGTTGATTAGTAATATATACTTCCGGAATGTCCTCAACATTCAAAGATTTATAGCAACTTTGAAGGACATCATATAAGTGTGGATAATTACTTCTGCTGACTAATTGCCCTGTTGATTTTATTTTTTTGATTTGCTCTTTACAGTATTTATCGGCAAATAATTGAAGTGTTTTACGAACCAATCCATTTGAAAGGATTGCATCCATATAATTATCGCAGGGATATGCATATGGAAGAGACATTTCTTTCTTTTGTGAAAGAAATTTTGAGGATTTCACAGATTCTACAATCTGTTCGGCCTTACTCTTTAACTTTGTATATCCTTCGGTTAAGGGCATATCTTACAATAAATCATCTAATTCAGTACTCATTCTACTTAACCTATCATATAATTCGCTTGCCTTGGCTTTCTGTGACTTATTTTTAGGTATGAATAATTTGTTTTGCTCAGGGGCAAATGCCGCTGCTGAATACGCAATTTCTGAGAATGATGATTCATTCATCGGAATGCAATTATCTGAAATTTCTAATTGTTCACCTAAATAATCAACTGTGTCATTGTCCATCAAGCATAGAATATGCTCATACGTTTCCGGGTGTTCGCACAAATATCTTCGAACGAAATTACGCTCTTCAGCGGTTACAGTTCCTTCTACATAACAGGCAATCAGTTCATCACTTATTTTCATACCAGTCTTTTTTAATCTGTTCTACAATAGCTTTGACCTCCTTGAGTGCCCTTGCCTTATTCATATCTACATAGTGAGCATCAGGAACGACTATCTTGCCGTCATAGAAGGTTACTTTATTCTCTTTCTTTCTTTTTGCAACCATCATTTCAGCAATCTCTTTGTGATTATATCCTTCAAGTTCTTTGATAAGTATGAAGCGATAGTCATCATTCTCTAATCGGTTGATGGCCTCCATGAGCATTACCAATTTCTGATTACCAGCTTCCGGTTCAGGTTCTGGCAACGGTTTATCTCCGCCATTTACCACAATAGAGCCATCTTTTCCCCCTAAACCTATCAATTCATCTTTCTTTTCCAAGAATAAATGCGATGCAACAGAGCAGAACCAAGTTCTGAACTTGCATTTCCACTGGAAGGATTTCAATGGTTGCCAGTCACCTCTTTTGCCTTTGAATTGTATGTATAGACAATTAATCAAATCTTCAAGATATGCCAACGAATCGTAATATCTCCACGCATAAAACTTCAAGTCACTCTCGTATCTGTCGTATAGCAGATAGAGCATAGCTTCTTCGTTTCCTGCAATAATGAGGTCAACAATTTCCTTGTCAGTCATGTCTTTGTATGATTTATATAAAATCATTTCAAATATTCTTTATTTAGCAGTTAAACAGTGCTTAGCAATTTTCACACAAGCATATCCTAATCCATCAATTAAAACTCCAACGATAGAATGTTTGTCGTCTGCCTCACTTACCACTCCTTCAAGACCTTTCAAAGAACCAGATGCTACATAAACTTTATCGCCAGCATGCAAGTCACTGATAATTGTGACTTCTGTTTCTGCATTTTCAAGCATAAATTTTAATCTGTCTATTTGATAGTCTGGGATAGAAGTAGCAAATTTTCGTTTGTCTTCATCACTGCCAGGTAAAGCTAAGAGTCTGAAGATATACGATTGATTGCGTAACCATTCTTCTTCGTTTACAGTTGCACGAACAAACACGACCATTGGCATAATAAGACGATTGACTTTTTTCTTTCGATCGCTCCATTGATGTATTTCTTGTTGTGTAGGGATATACGTTTCATAACCAGCCTTGCCCAATTGAGTAGCTGTTTTCTTCTCACAATTCATCTGAACAAGAACAGCAATCCAACGTTTTGGGTGCGCTTCGCGGTCGTTTGTCCCATTGGCAAACGATTTTTCTATCTCGTGGTATACATCTTGGACACCCATATTATTGTCATCTATTCTTCGTTGAAGTGTTTAATAAATTCTTAAAAAAGTCAATAACAAAACACTTGTCATCATTTTGAATCCGACTTTACTGATCCAATCAAAACACAAAAAAGCGCAGACCCAATTGTCATCCGCCTCCAGGTATCGCCAAACACCCACTGCACAAATGAACAATTTTGTCTACGCTTCGTTATATTATAAGAAGAGTCATAGTTACCTCTCATTCTCAGAAAATGAAAGGTAAGAATAGATACAAGTTATAATAATACGAGCTAAACAACCGTTGACTTATTTCTTGTGCAGTCTCATTAAATTTGGCGATTTTAGAGACAAGAATTAGCTTACGCTCGTTAACTAATATTTTTATTTCAAACAAATTCCTTCGAACTTGTCTATGCTCGCAAAATTAGATAAAAAAAAGAATTATACAAATAAAATCCTCATTATATCTAAAAAAATAAAAAAGCAGCATGAAAATTATCTTTCATTATTCATGCAGATGAAAATTCATGCTGCCTAAAAATTGTCCATGTGCAGTACTCTTCAATTTGGCGATTTTAGAGACAAGAACAATTAATTTATTACCATTCAAAAATCAGACACAAATATTAAAACGCTATAAAAGTATAACAAAAAGAAAACATAACAAAACACGATAAAAGCAAAATAGACTTAAACAGTCAAAAAGTGCGCTCAAGCATATCATATTAGTGTATATTCTGCAATAATTATAAAAAGACTATTCTTCAAACAAATGAATAAAACAAGAAAAAGATCGCATTAGTATCAGGTTTCGATAATTGATAAAATATCAACTAACACCATATTCCATCAACGAGAAAAAACGGTAGAAAGAATATACATGATACATGATTTAAGTCATATAATACTATAAATCAACCATTTCATAGAATCTATACCCTACATACAAAACATTAACTTTAACTGTACGTTAAAATTAATGTTTTGTCTTCAAGAAATGCATCTTTTAACTCCTTAAAATATAATTCTTGCCACAAAGAATAGAATAATAGAAAACGGGAATTAACAATGTTAAATGGGAAACACATAAATTCTCTGTAAAGACTACCGGTTTTATTCTTTTTCATCCTGAGTTTATTCTTATTTTTGCATTCAAATTGAAAAAACATGAGTTCGATCAAACCACGTATCCACAAACTTCTCGACGCTCTTAATGAGGGAGTATTTGAGAAAGAACACACCATAGCCCTTTCGTTATTGGCGGCCATTGCCGGAGAAAGTATTTTCCTGTTAGGTCCTCCGGGAGTAGCCAAGAGTTTAGTAGCACGAAGGCTGAAATATGCATTCAAAGAAAACAATGCATTCGAATACCTAATGTCACGTTTCAGTACTCCGGATGAGATTTTCGGGCCGGTATCGATCTCGAAACTTAAAGATGAAGATACCTATGAACGGATTACCGAAGGATATCTTCCCACAGCTTCAGTGGCTTTTCTGGATGAAATATGGAAAGCAGGCCCGGCCATACAGAACTCCCTGCTGACAGTAATCAATGAAAAGATATACCGGAACGGACAGTTTACAGTGAAAGTCCCGTTGAAAGTACTGATAGCGGCTTCTAACGAACTACCGGCAAAGGGAGAAGGGCTGGAAGCACTTTATGACCGCTTCCTTATCCGGCAATTTGTGGGCTGTATCGAACAGGAATTCGCTTTTGACCGGATGATTGCTTCGACAAAGGATACAGAACCGAATATACCGGAGAAACTGCCGATCGAACAGGAAGAATACTGCAAAATGCAGGCGGAGGCAGAGACAGTGACCCTGCATTATACTTTCTTCGAACTGGTGCATACCATCAAGCGGACAGTAGAGCAATATAATACGCAACGGGATGCCAACCTCCCTCCTATTTACATCTCAGACAGACGTTGGAAAAAGATCGTAGGACTGTTGCGTACTTCGGCTTACCTAAACGAATCACCGGCAGTAAACTTTGCCGATTGCCTGCTGATACCTTATTGTATATGGGATGAAGTGAGCCAACTCCCTATTGTGGAGAATATCGTGCAACAGGCTATTACCGAAAGTATAAATACATATCTGTTGGGAGAAAAACAATTGGAGCAGAAACTCGATGCTTTGAAAGAAGATATGAAAGCCGAACATAGCCTGCGGGAAATCAGTGACCCGGCCATTCAGGTGGTCGATACTTTTTATCACCGTATCGAAGGATACCGGATAGCCGGTAACCTGCTAATGTTCGCTTCCGACTACCAGAATCTGAAAAAGGACAGTAACCGGCTGTTTTACATCCAACAGGATAAATTCCGCCCGGTAAACAAGATACTGAAAACATATGATTTCGTAAAAAACCGCAGCATTGCCCAGAAAGACATCTATTCATTGCGAAAAGGAAACCGGTCCGTATTCGTCAACAACGAAGAGTATCCTCTGTTGTGCTATAAAGATTGCGAATCATTGCCCGAACCCAACGAAGAGACAAGCACGCCGTTTGAATTCCGCCTGCAAGAGGTGATCGACTTATTGCAGAACATGGAAACTGAATTCAAGAAACTCTCCGACCGGGAAAACGGATATGCCAGAGAGCATCTGTTTCTGAGCACCAGGCAAAAAGCCGATCTGAAACGTATATTGAACGGAACAGCCCATATCATAGAGAGTTACCGGAACGAGTTGCGTATCATCGCCCATGCCCATGAACAAGAGAACAGGGACTATTAGACTAAAGGAATTGCAAGACAGGTACTATGACCGCCTGCAAGAGATTGCCTACAAGGTGTATGATGAACAATTGCACAATCTCATTATCAGACCCGAAGAATTGGATATGGATATCCGGCAATACTTCCGGTATACGCTTCCCTCCTTGCAAGAGTTCTATTCGCGGTATGCCGCCCAATGGGAGTACTTCCATGAAACGGACGAAGCTTCGGATACAAAGTTTCTGCATTTTCTGAAGAACAGTGCTTATCCGCTTTCTATGAGGTACAATATGGTAGACCTCAATGTAAAATACTATCTGGAACGATTTCAGGCTCTCAAACCACGCTCGAAAGAATGGAAAGCATTACGAACGCTTTTCTTCGATAAATGGCACCGATTGTTATCCAACAATGAATTCAACTATCAAATGGAACATATCAACCGGCTGTCCGAAGAGTTCTACCGGTTACAGATATCGCTCTCCAAAAACCTTCCGATACGCGGCGATTCCCGCTTGGTATGGCTATTGAGAAACCATAAGCAGATAGCCGAACAGATTCTGGAATATGATGAAACAATCAAGAAAACGCCTGCCATACAAGAATTGATAGAGATATTGGGAAAACAACGCCAAGGGAGACAGAAACGCTTTAAAATGACTGCCGGCATTCGCAAAGAAGAAATCGTAACACATTCTACCCGAAGTGATATCACCGGCATCTGCGAAGGCAATGATCTCAACAGCCTGCTTCCCATCGAATATTGTTATCTGGCAGAGAAATCCTTGCAACCGATATTCTTCGAACGGTATGCCGAAAAAAAACTCCGGATGATAGACTATGCATCACGCGAACGACAACCCATGAATGATAAAAGGCTACCGGGCAACCAGGTTTCCGAGGAAGCCGAAGGACCTTTCATTGTGTGTATCGATACTTCCGGTTCAATGTCCGGCAAAAGGGAAAATTTAGCCAAATCGGCCCTGCTTGCCATTGCCGAACTGACGGAACAACAACATCGCAAATGCTACATTATCATCTTTTCCGACGATGTGGAATGCATCGAGATCACAGACTTAGGTACCAGCTTCGACCGGTTGGTAGATTTCCTGTGCCAATCTTTTCACAGTGGCACGGATATCGCTCCTGCCATTGCCCATACCGCCCGCATGATTGAGAAAGAGGGATACCGGGAAGCAGATTTTGTGATGATTTCGGACTTTGAGATGGCACCGATAGACAAAGAGCTATCTGCCGAAATCCAAAAGATAAAAGAGAACCAAACCAGAATATATGCCTTATGTATGGGAGATGAACCTCAACCAAGTTATTTGAACATCTGTGAACGATATTGGATGCTTCCTACATAGAAATCCATATCGTGATTTATGTCTGTGGCATAGAAAGAAATAAAATTGCGGATAAAACATTGGAAAAGAAGTCTCTTATAATTCGGTATAAACTTCCTATTGTCTGGTAGAAAACTTATATTCCCCCGTTTATAATCTACAACCACAAGTTTTGGTTTTATAACTACAAGTTCTGGTTTTACAATCAAAAATTTTGGTTTTACAATCAGAACTTGTGGTTATAGTTTTTCTCTCATTAAAGACTATTTTTCTTTCAATGGTTCGATACTTGTTTTAAGAAGAAGTAACTTTTAAAAGAGAGTGTCTTTTGATAAAATGTCAAGCAAATCCTTTCCGGTAAGCTTATGGCTCATATCAGTCCCCTCGAGCAACGAATCGGCAAGATCACGTTTCGTTTGATGTAAACGCACGATTTTTTCTTCAATGGTATGCTGCGCAATCAAATGGTACACGGTGACATTCTGTTGTTGCCCGATCCGATAGGCGCGATCGGTGGCTTGCTGTTCGATGGCAGGATTCCACCAAGGATCGAGATGAATGACATAGTTGGCTCCCGTAAGGTTCAATCCCAATCCTCCGGCTTTCAGGCTGATAAGGAATAACGGGCATTTTCCCTGCTGGAAATCATCTACCAGATGTTCCCTTTGCTTCAACGAAACGTTCCCGTCCAGATAAAGATATTGCTCTCCTGCTTTATCGAGTTCATGACATATCAACTGGAAAAATGACGTAAATTGGCTGAATACCAGCACCCGGTTGCCGCCTTCTTTTATTTCATTTACTAAGTCAAGGAACAGGCTGATTTTAGAATTCTCACCTTTCCATTGCTTTTCGATTAAGGCAGCACTACAAGCTGCCTGACGCAAACGGGTAATCTCGGCCAATGCATTCATGCTGACAGTGCCGCTTTGTTCCAGCATAGACTCGGCTTTCCGTCGAATTGCTTCATAAATGCCCATTTCGTCTTCAGACAATTCCACCGGTAACACGATTTCCATCTTGTCGGGCAACTCCTCAACTACCTCCGCTTTTGTACGTCTCAACATAAAAGGATGGACGATGCGCTTCAATTGCAACTGTCGCGCCTTGTCTCCCTCTTGTTCGATGGGAACAATATATTTACGATGAAACAGATCGTAGTTTCCTAACAGGCCCGGATTTATAAACCGGAACAGATTCCATAACTCACCCAGATGATTTTGTATGGGAGTACCCGTAAGAAGCAAACGATTAGCTGCCTGCAAACGCATTGCCACACAGGAAGTCTTTGTATCACGGTTTTTGATCGTATGCGCTTCGTCCAGACACACTATGTTCCATTCTTTTGCGGTCAAAGCTTCCATTTCGGTCACTAACAAGCCATAAGTAGAGAGAATCACGTCATACGCCCCAGAAGCTTCGAGCACCACAGACCGTTCGTCAGCTTCATTCAACACCACTGCCTTTAATGTAGGAGCAAATTTCCTCAACTCCTTGTACCAATTAGGAATGACAGAAGCCGGAGCTACAATCAGAGAAGCACCCTCTGCCGCCTTATATAAAAGATACGCAATAGTCTGAACTGTTTTACCCAACCCCATATCATCTGCCAGACAGGCACCGGCCCCCCAATTGTTGAGACGGGCTATCCAGCGGAAACCGTCTATCTGATAATCGCGTAAGGTAGCCTGTAAAGTGGCAGGTATGACAGGAACCAACTCTTTGCTGGCCTCCATCCTTTTCCATAAGTTTTCCAATGCTTCATCATACCCGATTTTCAACTCTCCGTTCCGGATCTCGTCCAACAAACCGGCATGAAAGGCCGACACTTGCATCTTCCCATGTTCTTTCACCGCTACCGATTCAAGCCGTTGCAATTGCTTACGGATCGCATCGCTCAAGCGCAGGTAATCCGTAGCATTGAGACGGATATATTTGCTCTTACTATGCCCCAACAATTCAAGGAACTCCGCCATCGTCATCACTGTTTGATCATCGATACGAACATTCCCTTCTATTTCGAACCAGTTTCCTACTGAATTAAGATGGATGTTCCATCCGGTAGAAGCAGGAGAAGTTTTAAGCCGTATTGTCTCTCCTTCGGGCCATTCTACAAAATAGCTCTCGGGCGATTGCTGTACATAATCAAGCAATGAGAGCAACTCGTCGGGATACAACACCACATTATTATCAGTTATCGACTTATTCATGGAATCTTCAATAAAACCCGTCAAAGCTTCGTAAGCTTCCCGCTCTTTCGAGAGCTTGCGTCTGACCTGATAACGTATTCCCTCTTTCTCATCCACCACAACGGCCAATCCCTTACCGGGTTCGAACAAACCTTTTCCTCCGGGTAATGGTTTGGCAAAGAAATATACGTTAAAACAATTGCCGTGAGGGTGTATCTGCAAACCTATTTCCACCTCTCCTACGATCGTATCGAGTGTGGAACCGCCATCGATGAGCGAAGAATGCACTTCTACCAGACGGCTGATTTTCGGAAAGAAAGCTTTCAGAAGATTTTCCGACTCCAATGGAAAAGACTGCAATGACAACAAGCGGTCATAAAACCTCCGTTGCTGAACGGTCATCGGTATCACAGCGTAATGCGTTGCGTTTTTTTGGATGATAACAGGGTTGGAAGTTGTCAAGTCCGTTTTAGGAACATTAGACGACAATACAAATCCGTTCTCTTTTTTTTCCACAATCAAGTAAGGTTTTTCCTCCGTCACTTTTACCTGTTCGAAAGGAGCGTGCCATCCGGTATAAATCCGGTCGCTCCCGATCAGATTCTCCAAAGCATCTGCTATAGACAAGGCATACCCTCCTCTATTCCGGCATTTTTCCAGAATGATTTTGTCCGTTTCATCCATACAGTCGAGCCCACCGGTTATATAACGATTCCACGACACCGCCTTTCCACTTCCCCACTTTCCGGAATTTAAGCGCAACTGTTCACGAACATCTATCTCTCCTCCAGATCCCCGTATCAGATACATTACACGTACCTGTTTCTCCGGAAGTTTGACTCCATCATTATCCATCTCTTGCAGCAGTTCTGTCATGACCAATTCCCACTTTTGCGCCAACCGGATGGAAGAAAGCACAGGTCGCGTACCGTACACAGCATTCAACGTACGCTTGCACTCCTCTGACAGAGGAATGTAAGCAGAAAGTTCATGCTTAAAAATAAGCTGGTGAGGGATAAATTCTGCCGGATCCAGACTTTTATAATATTCCGGATTAAAGTATTTTGCAAAAAGAAATCCTAAATACCGATAAGATATCTTGTGATAATACCCCCTCTGCTGAGTATGTAACAACCAGTCTATCATATAAATAGGCACTTCCCGGTCTCTACTGGTGCAACATTCGGCTATTATCCGGGCAGGCAAAAGACACAACTCTTCCATTACCACTTTTTTCCGTATAAACTGCCGAAGTTTGTTTTGACTCTCCTCCGACCCTTCACGCACATAGGCCATAATCAGATAAAAGCAGTTCAGGAAATTCATAAAAAGGTTCTTATGAAGCGACTTTTTATTACGCAGTTTCACAGCTGCCCCTAAATATACCAGTGCTCTGCCGTATTCCCCCCAATTAACGGCATGAATTCCTTCAAGCAACAATGCATATAATGTTTTTGGAATCCCTGTTTTATGTGCCTTGTATTCTCCATGCGAAAAATACCTGTAAAGCGCCAACATTTCAGTCAATTCTTTCCGGCAGCTATCCGACAAATCTTTTCTTTCCTCCAACAGTTGGGGAAGTTTATCATTCGTATCGAGAATATCATATTCTTGCAAATAAACGACCATTGCTTCAAAAAATCCGGCAAAAGTCTGTGCAGGAAAGCATCGTATAAGAGGTGTGAAATCCGGTTCCATTCCCACCGGAATAAAATAAGGTATCATGTTGCCGGTAAAATAGAAAGAAGGAATATTGATATCCTCTTTCCGAATACTCTTTTTCAGACCATCATACAGGGTGGAAAAACAAGCAGAACGCTCAATGTTTAATGATTCGAACAGGACCAACCACTCCGCACGACTGACAAACAGGAAATGTAATACCCGGTAATAATGTGCCGGAGTGATTTGGTAAATGTAGTCGTGAGAGCGCCAGTCGAATCCTTCAGACTGCAAAAAACTCCCGTTAGTCAATTCCTTGACATAAGAGGTGACTTTTGTTAATGCAACAGAAGAAATTTTTGCATATTCTTTGAGTGATTGAGGTTCAATGTTTCCACCTATAAAAGCACAAAAACAAAGTAGCTTTTGCCGGCTTTTATCGAGAGCTTCATACTTTTTATAATCCATGTTTTATGTTTTCTTTGTGAAATTGTCAACAAAGTAACAAAAAACATTTAGTAAGAGAGCAACGTAATCTATTTTTTATTATTTGAAACACAAATAAGTCTAAAAAAGATCATAACAGGCTATTCAAAATCAAACAGGTTATGAGTAAAACAGATTGATTGAAAATCGACAAAGTATATCTCCTCCAATGATTCCGACAAGAGCAATAATCCAAAGCCGGGACTGTTTCAAATTACAGGATACTTTGAGAGCCTGAAACATCCAGATAAGAGAAAATATTATAAACGGAAAACCGAGTAATGACAAGAAAATAGCCCAATGCAGATTAGGAATAGCCAGTATCTCAGTAGGTGCCATTGTAGAATCTACTTGTGCGATCGCTTGCATAGGGGGTAATAAATAGATCAGATTCATTCCGATCATCGGTAATTGAGCGAACAGGACAGTTCCGTAAACATCTACCATACGGATTTTGGAATGGGAAAATATCTTTCCACCTATATAAAACAGGGTTGCCGGAACTAACCACACCATCAGATGCTCTGCCCAATAACACCACCAAGCGGGATTGGGAGCAGGTCCGAAGTGTAATAATCCATGATAATGATAACCGGATAACCAACTCAGCAAGGTAGAGACAACCAAACCTAATGCTCCCCATAGTAATGCCTGTGTCCCTGCAATCCGAATAAACGGATTTACCACTTTTTCAATCTTCTGATTTTTCATTTTTCTTCCATTTTAATAAGTTTCTCAATCAAATCATCCAAAACATTCCGAACGGTAGGATAGCTTATTCCCATACTTTTCGCCATGTCTTTTAAGCTACCGCTCGACTTTACAAAAGCAAGAATAAACTGCTGTTCTTTCTCTGACAAACGGGCCAACAAAGGCAATTCAAAATCACCGCAAACTTCGGTACCGCATTCTCCGCAAAACATACGCCCTACTCTCAATGGAGACTCACATGCAGGACATTGCAGTGGCAAACGTTTTTTCAATTCATTCATATCGATTATTTATGCTTGTTTATAAAAGTGCTCAACGAAAAGATCAAGGTAGTATTCACCGGTAGAGAGGAATCAGAATAAGCGACTGACTGCTTCTGCGGATCCATCGTATCACAATCTTTCAGAACATGATTCATGGAGTCGATGAAGAGCAATCCGGCAGCAGGTTTAGCTTTCTTCAACAATTCGGCATCTTGTGTGCTAATTTGAATATCACGTTTACCTTGAACTATTAATACCGGTATTTTCAGAGTCGCAATGACCTCTTGAGGATCATACTTATACCATGAGATCAGATAGGGTTGAACCGAAGAACGGTATAAGGACTGCAAGTACATAGGAACCTGTTCTACCTGTTCCCCTTTTTTAAGAGATTCGTTAATGGCAGACACCTCTCTCCGGATCATTTCCGGCTGTGCGGATACTTGTTCTTCTATAATTTCATATGCCGGACGACCTGCTCCGGCCAATGAGACAAATGCTTTCACCTTTGGCTGATTCCGGCAAGCCAACATACCGATCAATGCCCCCTCACTATGCCCTATCACCGTGATACCGGTAAACCGTTTGTCGTTAGCTAAAAAATTCAACCAACCTTTCACGTCATTTACATAATCTTCAAAACGCAGTAGGGATTCCTCTTTTCCGGCTGCTGCACTGGTTGCTATGCCCCGCTTATCAAAACGAAGTGAAGCAATGCCATTTTCAGCCAATCCTTCCGCTAAATACTTCAATGAATTATTCTTTCCGTGAAGAAGAGGAGAATTACCATCCATATCCGTCGGTCCGGATCCTGCAATAAGCAACACTATCGGACAGTTTCTTTCTGTACTGGGAAGAATCAATTTACCTTTGATCACCCCGTCTTCGGTATTCAAGGTCACCGATTCTACATTCAATGGCATCAATTGTGCCTGACAAAAAAGACAGCAAACAGAAAACAAAATACCGAAAGTCAAGCTTACATGTTTCATATGATTGAAATTTTATATTGATTTACATCTGCAAATGTAGATATACTATTTAAATAATTAAACTATTTATTGAATAATATTAATCATTTCTTTAATTTTATTCAAGAAACATACAATATAACACAGGAATGAGAGAAATAAAAAAGGGCCGCCTTATTTAATTAAGGAGACCCTTTCATTGATTTTATACCAACAATAATAATACTCTACTTCTTAATTACCTTAGCAGTACTTGTACCATCTTCTGTAGTAAGCTTGATAATATATTGCCCACTTATCAAATCAGAAACAGGCAAACTCGAAACATTTTCAGCCTGCTTAACTGTTACTCCCATTAAGTTGATGATAACAACATCACAAGGAGTTGTGAAATTCAATACATCCACTACCGGATTAGGATAAACAGACACGCCAGCTCCCTGCTCAGTAGAAGAAATACCTGTAGCATTGCTAACTTCATTTAATGAGAAGATATTCTCAAGCTTTTGATCAGCAACCTGAGTTTGAGCAATAGCCAGTTTTGTACCGGAAGCTGCTACACCTGTAGCAAGATTTGCAGGGTTAGCTTGAGTCATTGTTCCGTTAGTAGTATCGATCCAGAAAGTAAGAGGAGTTTCAACTGCATGAGAAGCAATAACAGCAGTATGTCCTATCATATAAACATAATCACCACAAACTGTCATTCCACCAAATTCTTCTTTCTTTGAATTCGCATCACCTTCATTGACTTTTGAAGCTACGGCATTGTTCACATCCAAAGTATTTTTGTTTAAAACAGCAACATATAAATCATTAGTAGAAACAGCATCTATATTTTGGTCAAAAGCCAATTTAGCATTAAACGTACCACCAAGCAACAAAACATCACCTTTTACAAGCATTGATTTAATAAAACAATAGTTACCATAGGCATCATGAGTCGTGGAGTATTTTTTAGTCAATGAAGAACTACCATCAGCTAAATCAATAATAGACAAAATATGTCCATATTCAGTTACACCATTTTCTTGAGATAGATCGAATGCTTGTTCCTTAGAACCAATAGTCAATGTTTGCTTACCTGAAGCTACAAAACCGGAATATAATTTTCCCTCAGCAACTGCGAACGAAACAGATTGTACAGAAGATAGATCTGTACTTTTTCCACCTGTTACACCCATATTAGCTAAAATTCCGTCAACCTCTAACTGATCATTCAAAGAAAAGACAGCACCGGAAACTAAATCACCATACCAAAATCCCCCTCCGTCAAGATCAAAATAACCACCTTTAAAAGAGAAACCATTATTCTCTGTCAGTCCTTTATAAGAAGCCGAAGCATACAATTTTCCATCACTATACGCAATATTATTTATATCAAAACGATAATCGCCTGCCTCTGGGAAATATATACCAGTAGCCTCCAATTCCGGCAAAGGTTTAGACACAAAACTCTGTACAGCCTTTAATACACCATTAACATCATACTTGGCTACAAAACCGGCAGCTTGATCAGCAATAGGAGTACCATCCATTTTAATGCCCTCTTTCACTTGGGTATTACCATCCGTACTGCCGAATGTCAATTCATCTGCAAAGTTTCCGGCAATATATACATTCCCGGCACCGTCAGTGGTTATCGTCTTTATTGTTGCAGCACCTGTAAGAGCAACTCCCCATTTTTCAGCACCATCAGTACCATATTTTAATAAATATGAACTGGTAGCAACTGCTTCTATCTCTTTACCGCCAAAAGTAAAACTCTCGGTAAAAAGACCGGTTGCATACATATCTCCCTGTGCAGAAACAGCCACAGGATTACTATTATTTACATTTGCAACAGAGAGAATATCTGTCTGAGATTTCGTCCAACTGTTAGTTACAGTCGGCTGAGCTTGTACTGTCAGCATAGCCGCAGCACAAAAAGCAAGCAGTAATACTTTTTTCATAAAACAATCTTTTAATAATTAAACATATAGATAAATACATAGAGCCATCTTTGTTATGATTGAGAACCAAGTCGTCTCAATCACAACAAAAATGTTTTCTTTTAGTTTGCCAGCCCCGGATTCGCTTCTATTGCTTCACTGGGAATACGAATTGTGTAACGGGAATCGTTTTCTTCCAGAACATAGGTTGTCCCACTGTACGTTTTTTCCAGACGAGGACGGGTTGTCCGTCGTAAATCAAACCAACGATGTCCTTCAAAAGCTAATTCACGAGTACGCTCGTCGTATATTTCCTGCAATAATTCATCACGCCCCATTGCATTAATTGCCGTCTCCTTCTCTGTATAAGCAGCAGCTTTATAACGTTGTTTGATTAACGTCAACAGATAAGTCCGTGCCGCAGGTATAGCAGACTCTCCCGTCATTAATGCAGCTTCGGCAGCATTCAGATAAATTTCTCCAACTCTGAAAGAACAGGAATACTGATTGCTTCCGCCTTTAGCAACCAAAATATTGGAAACGGTTACTTGATTAAAATATTTCGATCTGCGCAAATCGCTCGAAGTATACATTTTCCATAAAGTAGTATTCACTTTCGCAGCACGTACGTATTGAGCAGTCATCACCTGTTCCAATGCCAGAATATTCTCCGGAGAATTATATTCATTCGGCAATACGGTAGAAGAAGACATATCCACCAATTGGTCATTCACCTGCAAAACTGCCTGTGATGCTTCGAGAGACTTTGCCCATTCACCCATATACAAGTACACACGAGAGCGAAATGCATTGACACTTAAGGTATTGAAACGATAGTTATATCCCAAATCCCATTGATCTACATTCAGATATTTTTCTGCCTCTGCAAGATCTGATAAAATAGAATTATACACCTCGGCAACCGTATTACGGGACAAGGTAACCTCCGTATCACTATTCAATTTCAACGGAATAGCTTTTGTAGTAGCGGGATCACAATTCGTGTAAGCTTCACCAAACAAATTGACTAACAAAAAGTGCATATAGGCACGAAGCATATAAGACTCGCCAACCATCTGGTTCACCTCGTCAACAGTCCCTTCCTCAATCATCTCTTTTGATTCAATGACATAATTGGCGATAAACGATGTATGATAGAACGAACGCCAACTGAATGCCGTCGTATTTTCCGACGGACTCACATCATTCCATATCCATATATCCTTGTAAGAATTCAAATCTTCGGCAGCAAGAGTTCCATCCATTATCATCTCGTCCGAACGAAAGGTAGCTAATCCTCTGTCACTTGGTACATAACTATATGCCTGAGTCAATAATGCCCTGAATTCTGCAGCGGTACGGGGAATCACCTTTCCTACCGGTTGTATATCCAGATATTTGTCACAACTGTATAAAGCCGCTATACAAAGCAAGGCACACAGTAGTTTTATATTCTTTAGTATCTTCATAATCTGTTAAAAATTCATGTTAAGACTGAAAGTAAACGACTTAGGTATAGGTTGTGCAAACTGATTACTCATGGTTTCGGGATCCAAGAAATTCTTATAATTAGCACCGAAAACAAACAGGTTGCGACCTTCGAGAGCAACGGTAGCCGAACGGATACCCAATGTATGCATAAGTGTTTCGGGAAGCTTATAACCAACCCGGATATTTTGTAACCTCACATGATCCGAACGCTTCACCCACGTATCCATCATCTGATAAGTGGAAAATATATCATAATGTGAATATTCCGCCGTACGCTTTGTATCAGACAATAATGCCGGAAAATCCGTATTGGTATTTGTAGGTGTCCATCTGTTCAATATATCCCGATTTGTATTCATTCCCCGGTCAAAGCTCGTCAGCGTATAGGACGGAGCTACTCTTGAATACATTTTCAAGTTAAATATAAAATTGACAACCACTTCAAACCTTTTGATATTGAACGTATTCACAAAACCTCCCGAGAACAGAGGATCACTCGAACCGATATATGAATACAAATTACGTTGTTCTTCGGCAGACAAGGTGCTGGCTCCTGCACTATTCAACTTCAACAGTTCTACCGCAGTTACTTTTTCACCCTCCTTATTATAAAACAAAGGATATCCTTCATCGTCCAATCCTGCCGATTTATAAGCAAAGAGTGCCCCTACCGGATAACCTTCACGTCCGGGTGTCGTCTGATTGGATGGTACTGTTTCACGCAAAACTTTATTCTGATTATATCCCAAATTGAAATTTGTAAACCAGGTAAAACCGTTGCGATTTATATTACGGGTGGTTAATGCCACTTCAAAACCGTCATTACGCATACTTGCCCAGTTGACATAAGTCGACATAAAGCCGGTTTCAAGCGGCAACATTTGCAAAGCAATCAAATCTGTACCTTTACGACGATAATAATCTACCGTAATATTCAGTGCATTGTTGAATAGAGCGATGTCCGTCCCGAAGTTCATTGTTTTTGTCTTTTCCCAACGTAAACGTTTGTTGGGCGGAGTTCCCAATACGATCATCTCTTCTGTCACATCCGGTAATATGCTGACATTATTATAATTTCCCATTACATATGACGAAGTACTCTTATCAATATTTCCCTGCACACCATAAGAAGCTCTAATGACCAGATTATCGATCTTCTTAAAGTCTTTCATAAACGGTTCATTGTTGATTCTCCAAAGTCCACTGAACGAATACAACGGCAGAAAGCGATATTTCTTAGAAACCCCGAATATGTCAGAACCATCAAAACGAACACTTCCTCCTACTGTATAGCGTTGAAGTAAGGAGTAAGAAGCCGTTGAAAAGAAAGAAGCATACGCATTTTCCTGATAGGTCTTAGTGTGCAACGGATACGAACGTGCCCAAGATTCATTCGGAAATATCACAGGCTTAGTGGTCAAAGTCTTACGGTCATAGCCATAACCTGTACTCGTCAAAGAACTATACCAGGTTTTCCTGATTTCCGTTCCGACCATCATTTCAAATTCATGAATGTCATTATAAGAATCACGATATTCGGCCTGACTCTTCCAGTTCACCTGAGAATTGCTGCTTGCCGTTTCCGTATGCTTCCCCCCGTCCGGCAAGAAAGACTGGTTGTTGAGAGAAGACATCGTTGTACGTTCTTTATCCTTACGCATTGCATAAGTATCGTGATCGGCAATCGATTCCTTAGATACGGCATCCAATTGCAGACCAACTTGTGATGTAGCTTTAAACTTATCATTAAACCGAAGTTCTACATCGAAAATAGCCGATAAGGCATTAGTGGTCTGTTCATACGAAGTATTATTCCGTTCTTCGAATACATTGAACTTCAAATCCGAATCCCCTTTTCCTTGAATATCGATGTCATAAACGTAATTGCCATCTTCATCAAAAGGCGTTTGATAAGGATTTGCCCTACGTGAATAATACACCGGATTGGAGAAACCATCCGAGTCTGTAAGATTGGATTTGTTAGTTCTGCGATTAGCAAATAAGGACGCACCGACTTTCAACATCTTATTGACTTTATAAGAAGTCTTTAAAACCATATTCAGACGATCGGCTTCCACACCTTTCACATTACCTTTCTCATCATAATATCCCAAAGAAGTATAATAAGTAGCCTTTTCAGAACCACCGGAAAGACTGACATTATATTCCTGATTGAAAGTACCACGGAATAGAATATCATTCCAATCCGTATTTATCGAACGCAAATTGGTAATCTCATTCTGGGCTTGCGTTGACAGTGCACTCCATCCCCCGTTCTTATAGGCATTTGTCAATCCATAACGGGAAATGATACGGGCTACTTCTCCTTTATTTTCACGATACGTATAGTCACTTTGCAACAAATCAAGTTCCAAGTTCACCTTTTCATCCGAAGTCAGCAAATTCAAACGATCGATATCAAACTTAGGAGAATAAGACAACTTGGTAGAGAAAGTAATCTGTGGTTTCCCTGCCCTACCGTTTTTAGTGGTAATCACGATGACACCATTTGCCGCACGTGCTCCATAAATAGCCGTAGCAGCAGCATCTTTCAAAACAGTGATACTTTCGATATCGGCAGGATTCAAACCGGCAATAGCCGACTGATAGATGTTGTCGATATCTTTCAAGTCTTCCATAGTCGGAATCTCCGTTCCTGTCATCGGCACCCCATCGAGCACCCAAAGAGGATCTTGTGTACCGTTCAAAGAAGCAGTACCACGAATACGAATCTTAGGAGCGGCACCGGGAGCACCCGAAGAAGCGATAGAGGACAACCCCGCTACCTGTCCGGAAAGTGCCTGGTCGATACTCATGACCGAACCGATCTTGTCATCGGTAATATCAAGCTTGGTAACTGCCGCCGTCAGTTTACGACGTTCGATAGTCTGGTATCCCGTTACAACAACCGCATCAAGCATATGTGCCGACGGTTGCAGTACAACCTCATAACTGTTTTTTCCGGCTGCCAGATGTATTGTTTGCGATTCATATCCCACATAACTGCACTGAAGGCTGGTCACACCTTCCGGCACATTAATAGTAAACTTTCCATCCATGTCCGTTATCACCCCCAAGGAAGTCTGGCTGCTGCCCGCTTTCTTTAAGTTTTCGGATGACACAAACACAGAGGCACCGATTAAGGGCTCTTTGTAATCACCGGCGATAACTACACCTGTAATTTTTCTTTCTGCCGCACTTGTTCCAAAGGCGATGACACAGCAAAGAGAAAATAGTAAATAACTGATTGTTCTTTTCATTAATACAATATAAGTAGTTAGTAGTCAGTAGTTAGTAGTTAGAATCTATGCAGCATATCAGCATGGTTCTGCTCCCGCCCCGAATGGATTCTAACTTCCAACTCCTATATTCTAATTTCCAATTTAGATTCCCAACGCAGTATTGATGCGCAGGATCATGTCTTTATAATGATACTTCGTAGCTACATCCGATGTTCCCAAACGGCTTTGAAGCAAGTCTTTGATACGAAGCAACTCGCCACGCTTCACAGAAATCGCATCCGATACGCGGTTTATCTGCGAGCCATAGAAATTCACCTCACGACGTGCTCCCATGCGGTCGGCATCCAATGAACGATGGGCGTATTCATCGCAACTGCAAACAGCCTGCTGATGATCCAGCAGGAAATGGTCGTTCATCAACTTCTTACTGAATTTCACACTTTCATTCTCGGCGGCAGCCGTAATCAAAGCATCCAAGAAATTCTTTTGCAAGGCACGTGTCATTACATCGGGAATCGCCCCACGCTCGGTCGTAGCAAAAATAGTACGGTGTAAACCGTCCATCAGTTCTACGGCCGTGAAAGCTTTCTTTCCATTTACCGATTCGTTTTCGAGCATGCGCATCAGACGCGTATTCGACAGCAAATCCCAAAGGATATAAGATTGCGCATTTTTCAGAACTTGTGTAGGCGCATTTTCAACGACTCCCATCGGAGTATTGCGAAGCAGATAAGTATACTCTCCCACCTCAGCATCGAACAGCCATTTCGGATAAGTCAACACTTCATCCAGCAGGAATTTCAATGCGGCCTGTTGCTTCTCTTTTTCTACGAACGTATACGTTTTCTGTCCGTCACCAACAATCGTATTCTCAAGATAAATGCCACCGATATTGGCCATTACATGATAAAGATAGTTGTTCCACTGATTGATAACAGCGTAATACAGACGGGAAGCCTCTTTATACGTCTGCCCCTTCTCACCGGTCGTAGTCCACTTTATTATTTCAGGAACCACACGCTTCAGATTTGCAATACCCAATTGAGAGGAACGTATGGCATCATCTCCCAGATCCTCATTCTGTGCACGCGGGTCTACGGCATCGCGCACATCCTGTGCTTCACTATATTTATAAAGACGGTCCGTATGACGGCTCAGGAAATCATAAAGCAAATCCTTTTCCGCTTCCGGTGTCTCCTTACCATACCAACGGTATCCATATTCAATGGCAAACAGATCATAAGGACCGATATGCGGTGAAAGTGCGGTTACTCCGTCACCCGGTTGAGCCACATAGTTGAAACGGGCATAATCCATGATAGAGGAAGAAGTAGAATTCATACGGTCGGTGAATGTCTTGGAACGCAATGAATCCGTAGGAAATGCCCATGACCCCATCATGTTGTGGCGTAATCCCAAAGAGTGACCTACCTCATGGCATGCTACAAAACGCATGGCGTCTCCCATCAACTCATCAGAGATCTTTACTCCACGGGCTTCGGGACGGATAGCGCCTGTCTGCACGGTAATCCATTCTTGCAACATACCGAGTACGTTGTGCCACCACATGATATCGGCTTCAAGAATCTCGCCCGAACGGGGATCGAGAATAGAAGGCCCCATAGCGTTGGCTTTGGTAGAAGCAGCATAAGTAAGTACGGAATAATTCACATCATCCATATCTATTATCATGCTGTCCGTCACTTCTTTGGCAATAATAGCATTCTTAAAACCCGCACGTTCGAAAGCAACCTGCCAGTCTTCTATACCTTGCTTGATGTATTTACGCCAACGATATGGAGTAGAATTTTCGATATAGAACACGATCGGCTTGGCCGGTTCTACCAACTCTCCACGCAAATAACGTTCGCGGTCTTCCGGTTTCGGTTCCAGACGCCAACGGGTAATGAATTGCTTCTCTTCTACCTTCTGCTGGCCATCGCTATAACTCAACAGCGGATTAGTGAAATATCCGACACGGGCATTATCCAAACGGCCTGTCATCGGCTTTTCCGGAAGCAACATCAGCGAAGAGCTCACCTCTACCGTAACATATACGGAAGTAGTTCCTTCGGTCACTTTCGTCGTCAGTTCGGAAGTAGCCACCACGTTATTTTCAAACGATTTGATGGAAAGAATACGAGACAGGTTCTTTATGGCAGACGTACCGAGATTGATATTGGTAAATACATTATTGATACTCGTCTCCGTCCCGTCGTAAATATCATTCACTTTAATCACCATCGCGGTAGAGTCGTTATTATACGCTTCTACTTTAAAACCGGCTATCAACGGAGAGATATAGTTGTTACGCACCGACTCACTGATAGCATCTTCGGCAGGCGAAAGCGGCAATACGCGACTTTGACGAATCAGCAATTTATTGGTTGCCTTATCGAGTTCAAAGCGCACCATCTGATTTTCATAATTCACTCCGCGATTGACTCCCGCTTCGTTCAGTTCTACGGGAACACGCTGCAATTTGTTCACAACCAACAGATCCCTTCCCAATAAATTCGATGGTACTTCAAAGTAATAATCGTTCTTCTTTTGGTATACATTAAACATACCACGCCGAACAATACTACCGTCTCCGGTCAGCTTTTCATACTCATTTTTAGATTTAATACTGTCGTTGGATTCTGTTTTTTTCTTCTTGCGGAACAATCCCATAGTGTCAGGGGTAGAAGTTCCGGCATACGATACAACGGAAGAAGCACACAAGAAAGTACCTGTGGCCACCGTAATTAGCAGGCTTGTTTTCAGTTTCATCAAGTTAATCTATCAATTATCACTGTTACTCTTTATTCTACTCAAAGAATAAAAGGGGGCTACAAAGATAATAAAACTATCAATATGAATAATTAAACGCGACAACTTTTGACGTTTTTTCTTAATTAAACCGAATTTTGCTTGCATTTTTATTCAAAGACGCACGTTTTCTGTTCACTGTTTAACATACTTTCCGGAAAACAAAGTATAAAAACAGACCCAAGCATACTTTGCGATACATATAATACTCCGCTACATATATTATAAAGTAATATTACATATATTATAAAGCAGCATTACATATATTGGTACTATTTTTACATCCACATGGCAGTAAAGTATAAAGATTTAAGCTATCTTTGTCTCAAATAAACATCGTATGGAACTCTTAGTATATAAAGCTTCCGCCGGTTCCGGTAAGACTTTTACCTTAGCCGTGGAATACATCAAACTACTCATTCTCAACCCTCGTGCTTACCGGCAAATACTGGCCGTGACCTTTACCAATAAAGCGACAGCAGAGATGAAAGAGCGTATTCTCAGCCAGCTTTACGGTATCTGGAAAGGGGACAAGGACTCGGATGCCTATCTGAAACGGATTATCGCAGAAACAGGAAAACCGGTGGAAGAAGTGCGGGAAGCAGCTAAAGTAGCACTGACCAATATGCTGCATGATTACAGTCGCTTCCGGGTAGAGACAATCGACTCTTTCTTCCAGTCGGTGATGCGAAACCTCGCCCGTGAACTCGAGCTAAGCCCCAACCTGAATATCGAATTGAACAACCAGGAAGTATTGAGCGATGCCGTGGATAGCATGATCGAAAAGTTAGGCCCTACTTCCCCCGTATTGGCATGGTTGCTGGATTATATCAACGAACGCATTGCAGACGACAAACGTTGGAACGTATCGGACGAGGTGAAAAGTTTCGGACGGAATATCTTCGATGAGGGATATATAGAGAAAGGAGAAGGACTCCGGCAAAAACTGATTGAGAATCCGGGACTCATCAAAAACTACCGTCGTGAACTGAAAGAGATGGAAACGGAAGCACTCGAACAGATGAAGGGATTCTACGATCAGTTTGAAGGAGAACTGGACGGACATGCCCTCAATGCAGACGATCTGAAGAACGGTTCGCGCGGCATAGGAAGTTATTTCCGCAAACTCAATAATGGCATATTGGGCGATGACATACGCAATGCAACAGTAGAAAAGTGCCTGACGGATGAGAAAAACTGGGCGGCTAAAAGCTCGCCACGCTATCAGGACATTCTTCAATTAGCTTCCGGAAGCCTCATGCCTTTATTGAATGAAGCAGAGAAGTTCCGTTCGAAAAATAATAAGATAGTAAACAGTTGCCGGCTTTCCATGCAACACCTGAACAAGGTGCAACTGCTGGCAAACATAGACGAAGAGGTACGCCGGCTCAATCGGGAGAACAACCGCTTTTTATTATCGGACACCAATGCCTTGCTCCATCAACTGGTAAAGGATGGCGACTCTTCTTTCGTATTCGAGAAAATCGGGACAAACATCCGGAATGTAATGATAGATGAGTTTCAGGACACAAGCCGCATGCAATGGGGAAACTTCCGGTTACTGCTATTGGAAGGGCTTTCACAAGGAGCAGACAGCTTGATTGTGGGAGATGTAAAGCAATCCATCTATCGTTGGAGAAACGGCGATTGGGGAATACTCAACGGGCTGAACGACCGCATAGAACACTTCCCGATACGGGTAGAAACCCTGAAAACAAACCGTAGAAGCGAAACCGATGTTATCCGGTTTAACAACGAAATATTCACATCGGCGGTAAACTATCTGAATGCAGTCTATAAAGAGGAGTTAAAGACGGATTGCGAAGCACTGCAAAAAGCCTATTCCGATGTGGCGCAGGAATCTCCCAAAGAGGAGAAAAAAGGGTATGTCAAAGTATCCTTTCTCGAACCGGATGAAGAGCATGATTACACCGAACAGACGCTTATCGGCTTGGGCGAAGAGGTGGAACGTTTACAGAACTCCGGAGTAAAGCTCAATGACATTGCCATTCTCGTGCGCAAAAACAAAAGCATTCCCCGCATTGCCGATTACTTTGACAAAACACTGCAATACAAAATCGTATCCGATGAAGCCTTCCGCCTGGATGCCTCATTGGCTATCTGTATGATGATAGATGCCCTGCGTTATCTCTCCGATCCGGAGAACCGGATTGCCCGGGCTTCGCTTATTACCAATTATCAGTTGCAGATAAAAGGATACGAAGGCAGCTTGGACAACCTGCTAACCGCTCCGGCAGAGACGCTATTGCCCGAAGCATTCATTAAAAAGATAGGGATATTAAGGTTAATGCCGCTTTATGAGTTACTGGAAGAGCTTTTCAGCCTTTTCGAAATGAACCGTATCAGCGATCAGGATGCCTATCTTTTCGCATTCTTCGATGCAGTGACGGATTATCTGCAAAGCAACTCATCCGAACTGGACGGCTTTATCCGCTTTTGGGAAGAGACGCTATGCGGCAAAACCATCCCCAGTGGAGAGATGGAAGGTATCCGCATCTTCTCCATCCACAAATCAAAAGGATTGGAATTTCATACGGTACTCCTGCCTTTCTGCGACTGGAAACTGGAGAATGAGACCAATAACCAGCTCGTGTGGTGTATTCCGGAAGAAGCCCCTTTCAATGAACTGGATATTGTGCCGGTGAACTACTCCGCACAAATGGGTGCTTCCGTCTATCAGAAAGACTATCAGCAGGAACGCTTGCAGTTATGGGTAGATAATCTGAATCTGCTCTACGTGGCTTTTACCCGTGCCGGAAAAAATCTGATTGTATGGAGCCGGAAAGGACAAAAGGGAACAATGTCCGAACTACTGACGGCAGCATTGCCCGAAGTAGCCCGTAAGAACGGAATTGACTGGAACGAAGACGAGCCCTATGAACAAGGGGAACTCTGCCCCTCTTCGAAGAAAGAAGAAAAAGTTTCGACCAACAAGTTGACGCGGAAGCCGGACAAACTCCCGGTAAGCATGGAATCTATGCGGCACGAAATTGAATTCCGGCAGTCCAACCGCTCGGCAGACTTTATCAAAGGAATAGATGAAGAAGAGTCGGAAGACCGTTTTATCAACCGTGGACGCTTGCTACATACCCTGTTCTCGGCTATTGAAACGGAAAAAGACATTGATACGGCCATAGAAAGACTGATCTTCGAAGGCGTTATCGGTAGCCGCAAAGTGGAAGAAGAGATACGGAAAGTGACTCATAAGGCTTTCTCCATGCCCGAAATACAAGATTGGTATTCGGGACGCTGGCAATTGTTCAATGAATGTGCCATTATATATAAGGAAGACGGGGTGTTGCAAACCCGCCGACCGGACAGGGTAATGATGCAGGACGGGCAAGTAGTGGTGGTGGACTTCAAATTCGGTAAACCGAACAAGAAGTACAACAAGCAGGTGCAGGGATACATGCAATTACTGACGAAGATGGGATACAGTAATATCAGGGGGTATTTGTGGTATGGGCCTCTCCCCCGGCCCCTCTCCGCAGGAGAGGGGGGAGAAGATACTGACTCCGGATGGGAAAAGGGGAAAGTGGTGGAGGTGAAGCTGGAGCCTACATACAAGACTGCATGCTTGAACTCTTATAATTACTTGAAAGAGTTGCAGAAGAAAAACAAATTAAATCCGACAGATGCCGAACGGGTTCTATGGGAATATTTTCGACGAGAACAGTTAGGATATAAGTTCAGACGGCAGCAAGTCATTGATAATTATATAGCAGATTTCGCTTGTCTTGAATCTAAACTGATTATTGAATTGGATGGCGACTACCATTTGACTGCTGAACAAATTCTGAAAGACCGGGAACGTACGGAAAGACTGTCGCTTTTAGGATACAAGGTGATACGTTTTAAAAATGAAGAAGTGATCGATAATCCGGAAACAGTGATTAAACAGATCAAGAATATTCTTATTGCTTCCAATAACGAAGAGACATAGACTCTTAATATTTCTTTGAATGTATGACTCTTATAATTAAACATCATAATAAACCTCTTTATATATAACCCTAACATGCCCTACTCCAATAATCAGACACACTCCCCCCTCTCCCACGGAGAGGGGTCGGGGGAGAGGCCTACCTTTCTCGAACTGGTCGCTCAAGACCTCCATAGTAAAATCGGCAACGATCTCTCACGGGTAGCCATCGTTTTTCCAAATAAACGTGCCAGTCTGTTTTTCAATGAACACTTGGCTGCGCAATCCGATCGCCCTATCTGGTCGCCCGCATATATCAGTATCAGCGAATTGTTTCAACAATTATCCATACAGAAATTAGGTGATCCCATCCGGTTAGTTTGTGAGTTGTATAAGGTCTTTCGCGAAGAGACTAAAAGTGAAGAATCACTGGACGACTTTTATTTCTGGGGAGAATTGCTCATCAGCGACTTTGATGATGTAGACAAGAATCTGGTAGATGCCGACAAGCTTTTTACCAACCTGCAAGATTTAAAAAACATCATGGATGATTTCGACTTTCTCGATGAAGAACAAGAAAGCGCCATCCGACAGTTCTTTCAAAACTTCTCCATAGAGAAGCATACGGAGCTAAAGGAGAAATTTATTTCTCTTTGGGATAAATTAGGTGATATTTACCGCAATTACCGTTCACGGCTTACAACATTAGGCATAGCCTATGAAGGGATGCTTTACCGCAACGTTATCGAAGCACTCGACACAGACACGCTCCGCTATGACAAATATGTATTTGTCGGCTTCAATGTGCTCAACACGGTGGAAACCCGCTTCTTCTCCATTCTGCAAGATGCCGGCAAGGCGCTTTTCTACTGGGATTATGACATTTTCTATACCCGATTGCCCCAACAGAAACACGAAGCCGGTGAATTTATCCTCCGTAACATGAAGTTATTCCCTAATGAACTTCCGGAAGAAGTCTTCGATTGCCTGCGCCACCCCAAGAAAGTACGCTTCATCTCCTCCCCTACGGAAAATGCACAAGCCCGTTACCTACCCGAATGGGTGAGAGGACTGGCACGGGAACACTCTACCCCCGATTCAGAAAAAGAAAATGCAGTGGTGCTTTGCAATGAATCACTGCTACTTCCTGTCCTCCACTCTATCCCGGCAGAGGTGAAGAATGTCAACATTACCATGGGATTTCCTTTGGCGCAAACTCCGGTATATAGCTTTATCAATGCAGCCGTCGAGCTACAAACCACCGGTTACCGGATGGAAACCGGGCGTTACAGCTATGAAGAAGTGCAGGCCATATTAAAGCATCCCTATACCCGTCAGCTTTCCTCCAAAGCGGAACCTTTGGAAAGAGAACTGACCCGTACCAATCGTTTTTATCCCTTACCCACGGAACTGAAACAGGATGATTTCCTCTCCTTGCTTTTTACACCGCGTAGCGGTATTCGTGAACTGTGCCTGTACATCACAGAACTATTGAAGGAGGTCTCTATCCTATACCGGCAGGAATCGGGACAGGAGGACATCTTCAACCAGCTCTACCGGGAATCCCTGTTTAAGAGCTTCACGATGGTGAACCGGCTGCTCAATCTGATCGAAAATGATGAACTTCAAGTACGGATAGACACATTGAAACGTCTGCTCAACCGCATACTTGCCGCCGCCAACATTCCTTTTCACGGCGAACCGGCCATCGGTATGCAGGTAATGGGGGTGCTCGAAACCCGTAACCTCGATTTCCGTAACCTTATCATGCTATCACTCAACGAGGGCCAACTGCCCAAAGGCGGAGGCGAGTCCTCTTTCATCCCCTACAATCTCCGCAAAGCCTTCGGGATGACCACCATCGAGCATAAGAATGCCGTATATGCCTACTATTTCTACCGTCTGATTCAACGGGCGGAAAATATCACGTTAATATACAATAGTTCTTCCGATGGCCTGAACCGGGGAGAGTGGTCACGCTTTATGTTACAGTTCCTTGTAGAATGGCCACACGAAACCAGTTACGAATTCCTTGAAGCCGGTCAGTCTCCTCAAAAAAGCCGGGAGATAACGATCGAGAAAACGCCTGCAATACGAAGCCGCATGCTGAACAGGTATAATTTCAATCAGAATCCGAAGGCGCTCCCGCTCTCTCCATCGGCCCTGAATGCCTATCTGGATTGCAGCCTGCGATTCTATTACCGTCATGTGGCCGGATTGAAAGCACCGGATGAAGTAAGTGCAGAGATCGATTCCGCACTGTTCGGTACCATTTTCCATCGCTCGGCAGAATTGGCATACGGCGAATTAAGTGCTAACGGAAAAGAGATACGGAAAGAGGATTTAGAACGCCTGTTACGGGATGATGTCCGCATTCAAGGATATGTAGACCGTGCATTTAAAGAAGAATTCTTCCACGTCCCCCTTGACGAACGCCCCGAATACAACGGAGTACAGTTGATCAATTCAAAGGTAATCAGTTCCTACCTTCGCCAGTTATTGCGCAATGATCTGGCCTATGCACCTTTCTCCATGGCAGGAATGGAAGAACCCGTAGAAGAACCGTTGGAAATAAACACACCGGAAGGAACCATCAAAATCAAAATAGGCGGAACGATAGACCGCATGGATTGTAAAGAAGACACTCTCCGGATTGTGGACTACAAAACCGGAGGAAGTCCCAAGACACCGGCCAATATCGAGCAGTTATTCATCCCCGCCGAAGGGAGGCCTAATTATATTTTCCAGACATTCCTGTACGCTGCCATCATGAGCAGAAAGCAGTCACTGAAAGTAGCTCCTGCCCTACTCTACATTCATCGGGCAGCCAATGAAAGTTACTCTCCGGTCATTGAGATAGGCGAACCCCGTAAACCCAAAATACCCGTAAATAACTTCGCCTTCTTTGAAGATGAGTTCCGGGAGCGGTTACAGAGGTTACTGGAAGAAATATTCGGAGCGGAAACACCCTTTACACAAACAGAAAACACGAAGGCCTGCGAATACTGCGACTTCCGTGCTTTATGCAAAAGATGAAAAAGCGCTCTTATTTTCCAATCTCTCCTATTTTAAAAGAGATCACTGCATCCCCTTTCTGCAATTTACCAATCAATATCGTAGTAGAAAAAGCAGGAAGGGGAACTGTTTCTGTTGTTTCCGAAAGGATTTGGCTATATACTTCGACTCCGGATAAATTATAAAAGGAAAGACGATATCCGGAAGCATTATGCACCATCAATTTACCATCAGCAATTGAATAAGTCGGTACAGAAGCACCTATGCCTTCTATTCCATCGGGAAAATCGGTGCTATCATAAATGACCTCATCGCCAACATAGCAACGCAATAGCTTATATTCTGAAGCATCCCAGTGATAACCAGAACCTTCCAAATACAACAGTAAGTTCAATGAACCGACATCTTCCAACCATACATGCTTAATCTTTCCTTCCAAAACAATGCGTTTCAGCGATTTTCCCATGCACTGTATCCGATCTGTCCGGGTAACCGTATAAGGTTCATACGTCGGAGGAACATAGTATACCATATTGACATTATGGGATACACAAAGATATATGCGATCAACTTCGGAAAAATCAAATGAATAAAGATATTGATCACAATCCAGTAAATCATCATAATAGCCACCAAAAAGCCAGTAAATAGTCCCATTTACATCATATAAATAACCACCATCATAATGATATGTACCTTTATACACCGGATAGCTCGGATAGCCGTTTATCATCCGAGGTTCTCCAATACTTATCTTATCGATACTATTCGACGGAGTTTGAATTTCCCAAGTCTTGCCCGGCCTAAGAAAAGTTGATTGATAATCGGGATTAATAACCTGTCCTTTATAATAAAGAACAGATTTATCCGAGGCAAATACCTGTGCAAGACTTGTGTTCCTATTAACACCATCGGTTGCAGCTACCTCATAAGCTCCCCAAAATCCTGACGGACTGCCAATACCCTCAATCCATGCATCTTCTCTACAATAATAATCAGCTAAAGCGCTAACTACCATTATTTTCCGTCCACATTCGTAATAAACATCCTCCACAGTCAATGTTATAGGTTCATCAAAAAAATCACAATACGACAAATTACCACCTATATTCCAAGGAATCCTATAAGATTCAATCTTATCCCCCTCCTCTTTAGAGAAATCATATAAAAGTACTCTATCCGGAATATTTACATATTCTTGAAATGGATAATACCACACTTTACGATCTTCTTCTAAAAAAGCTCCAACGAGTACCTTGTCCAAATACAGTTTCTTACAATTCTTATCTCCAAGCAATGTATCTGTCCCTAATTCATAAAAATAATCATCATTAATATATGTATCGTTCCATATACCATAGCAAAAACGATTTACTTTCCATTATGTTCCTGTTTTTGAGAATTCAGTTTGTGCCTGTATATGGCCAGCAAAAACACAAGATAAAATCAATAATAGAATAGTAATATTTCTCATAATATTCACATTTGGTTGAACAATATTCAAAGGTAACAATAAATAACTATAAAGCTATGTTTTATATTAAAAAAAAGATACGATGCATTTCAGGTTTTAACAAATCGGTGCTTGGCGATGGTAAGCATGGTGCTTACCATCGCCAAGCACTATCCATACAATCCGTATGCACCGTGCTAAGTATAACTAAGCACCGTGTCCAAGAGAGCTTTGCACGATGCATAAAAACAGAGCATCCTGTTCCCCCGATTTATGCAATAACCAGTAACTGAGACATTCTTCTTTTACCAAAGGCAACCGAACAAATATACATCCCTTTCATAAGGTATAAATCATTTATTACTATTATATTATCAGTATTTATAAAGGCCTGATGATGAACACAAGCTCCTCCCATATCTATAATTGATAATTCTAATCTCTGGAAGTGATTACCCTCCTCCGTCAAGATTACCAGCCGGCCTTCTTGCAATGAGTTTGTAATAATACAAAAAAGAGAATTCTGATTACGTAAAAGCCCCAAAACAGATTCTGACGTCCCGACTCTGGCTTCTAACACACTATTCCACTTACTTTTACTATTCCCATTAAATTCTATCTTAACGTAACGAGCCTTTTTATCGTTAAAGTCATACCTCTCCAATTGGTCTGTCGTGCCACTTGATTCCCCTTGATATACATCTTCAAAGCATACATTATCAAGAGATAAACTTATCTTAAAATAATTTTTCCGTGTATTCCCTTCATAAAAAGCAAGACGAACGGAATGAAGCACTCTCTCTTCTCCCAAATCAAGCAAAAGCCACCTGCCTACCCCTTCCGAGGACCAGCGAGTGGACATATCACCATCCGTCACCTTATCCGGTGTATTTGTAGTCCCATTCTGATAATCACTGGCTGTAACAGAATGAATCCCCATATATTCAAAAAAAGCCCATGCACCGGCATCCAAAGACTCACCGGCTCTACTCTTCACATTATGCACTTTCAATCGGTAATCTGCAGGAAACAGATCGCTGGTAACCAATACAATCGATCTGGCATTTTCCTTTTCTATCCGTTTTACCTTAACGGCATTATTTATCTCATAATTGGAAATTGAAAGAGCAGACACATCCTCTATTTCCTGATTAAATCTTAATAGAATCCTATTTTTATCAGTCGCTCTTAGATCTACTATATCAAAATTTGAAACCGCAGGCACACTTCCGGAAGCAAGTTTTGCCGTCTCCGCACAAGCCATTAAAAAAACACCTACTCCAAAATCTGCCGTGGAAGCAGAAGTAGCAGGATTTGATGATGGCTTGAAACCAACACCTTGTACATAAGTAAGTAACCCATCGGGCTGCACAGCCAAAGCCGTTAATCCATTCCATGCTTTCGCAATGACAGGCATATAAATGTCCTTATCCAATATCCCCTGATTGACTCCCCAGGATAATCCGAAAAGAAACAAAGACGTGCCGCTTGCCTCCGGCCCTCCGTAGTCCTCCGGATCAATCAGGCTTGGATTCCAAAAGCCATCCTCCCGCTGGCACTCTTTCAATGAGACAGCCATATCTCTGAATACCGTCAGATATTCAGTTCTGTACACACTGTTCACTGGCAACATATCCAACACGCGAGCCAAAGCGCCGAATGCCCATCCATTCCCTCTCGACCAATAAGAAGCTTTGCCATTCGGCGTCACATGGCTTACCGTTTTGTCACGATACCACAAATGATCCTCCGGGTTATATAAATTCCTTTTCGTAACAGAGTATAAATCATGCATCTTATCGAAGTACTTATCATCATTGTATAAAACGCCCAAATGAGTAAAAACAGGCATCGACATAAACAAAGCATCTACCCACCACCAGTCGTCAACATCGGGTCTTGTTACCATTTTATCAATGCCTTCTTTGATAGCGGCAATTCTATTAGTCCGGTTTTCTCCATCCAACTGATATAAATCCAAGTAAACCTGTCCGCAAACCTGGGCATCGGCATGATCTGGCCCAGAACTTCTCAATTTCCAATGATGACTTTCGGCCCATGCCGTAGAATATTCCAAGTAAATCGCTTTAGGGAAATATTTATAGAAACAGGTATTCCCTACATAATAAACAGACCTTGCCCAATCATTATTCCCTCCTTGCGAATGATTTTTGATCCAATAACCATTCACCAGTTTTCCCGTTTCTATAATCTCTGTCTTAGTCGGCAAAAATGGTGAAGCAACTATATAACACATGGACAACAGAGTTCCCACTATCATTGATATACCTCTTTTCAACATTCCCTTATCCGTTTTATATTGCTCATTCCTTTACCATACTACTTCCTTCCGAGTACCGTCATTCAACAAAACTGTAACACTTTTCTTATCGTGCGAAACAAGTACATCCTTTACCGGGAAAAGTCGTTTATTATCGACTTTCATTCCTGCTTTATTCCATAATAGAAGTGTAACAAATATCTTCTCACCGGTAAAAATTTCTTTTGCATTCAGCACCGTACATTCGTCACTTTCGGGATGCAATCCGGAAGTATGTTCGAAACCAACCTCTTTCCATCCATATAAAGGTACCATTGCCAATTGATGTTTTTCATTTTCTATCACATAGGCCGTATACCCATGCTTCTTAATCGTTTTTTCTTTTATCGTATTTGTCAGGTGAGGGAGAGCATAATGCCCCAGATGGGCTTCAACCGGATTCACGGACATAGCTTTATCAACGCGCAAAACACCATCAGGCAATAATATATCAGCCAATTGAAATTCGATGTCGGTATCGTTTCTCAACCAAGCCTCCCGATAATATACCTCTTGCTCGAAACGCTTAAATCGATACACGGACAATGCTTTCCATCCTTCATCCGCTTTCTTAAAAGTATAATTCATTGCCACTTCGCCATTCGCTCCATCTGCCATCCATGGAAATTCACTGCTATAAGACAACCGGTTATAGTTTTCCGAATATCTCCAATCTTCACGCGCATTGGCCGGCATCTCCGTTGAGGTACGAATTTCGCTGATACCGCTTTCCAAATAGTCTGTGATGAGAATCTTTGCACCGTTCTGGAATGTGTTTTTAACCGGATTCTTCCGATCTTTCGTACCCCAAATGCCTTCATTTTCCTGAGCCGACCAAAAAGGATTGGATTCCGGCAATAATAAGCTTAAAAAAGCTTTTCCCATCCAGTACACACTGCCACGACAACTGTATCCTTGAATTGCCGGTTCAAAAGCACCATAAAACCCCAAGGTAGGCACTCCATCCGCCAGCAGATTCGGATTCTGAAGGAATTGCAACAAAGTGCCGGAAGCAATACGACGTAAATGACCATAATTTACAGAATCATCATTCATATATCCCGCCAAAGAAAATGGAGAAACGGCTGCAAAACGATAAGTAATACTGCGTCCCCACATTATCATCTGCCCGTTACGTCCAAACATGAGCGGATACGTCCCGGTCATCTCTTTAAAGTTATCTATAAAGCGTTTCGCATATTCCGGATAGTTTTCTTTTCCGAAATATTCACTCCAAAGAAGACCATACATCTGATAAGCCCACATACTATAATAATCGTAAGAAGAATTGTCTATATACCATCCTTCACCCCGATAATCGGCCAAAGACAGATCCAGAAACTTCTTCATAAGCGGTTCATTTACCTCGTATCCCACACTTTTAAAGAAGCTAAATACAAACAAATTAAAGAAACGCCAATTAGACGGTACAGTAGGACCATCCGCATAGCTCAACATGGTATGAGCCAATGCATCTTTTTGTTGTTGCGACAAGGGATTCCATAAGATTTCGGGTATTGAAAACAAGGATATGGATAAAGCTCCAAATTCCACCAGATTCTGAGAGATGGCATTCTTTGTCCGGGGAGATATATAGCTCGGATGCCCCGGAGTGATAATATTCACTAATTGTTGTCTGTAATAATCTGCGACCTTTATATTATTTAGAACCAGGCCGGGATTTTCTTTTAATAAAGGAGCGGCAATATATAATGTGCGGCAAAGTCCTTCTAATTTCTCTGTGGGAATTTGTTCTTCCTTATTGGGATAACTCTTGCCTTTCTGTTTGGGAAATTTCATTGCATCATTTGTGTCATGAATATAGCCGAAAGCTCCCTCAAGCATGTATTTCGCCGCATCTATCCAATGTTTCCGCGTCATTCCGGTATATGGACTATGAGTATAATCGGGAGTATCCAGCGTAAAAATATGAACCGGTCGATTGGAATCCTGACACAATACTGTATGATGAACCATTAAAAGAAAAACCAGAAGCCAACCTATCTTTTTAGGAGAAAAGCTGATAGCACCATTTAAGAAGAAGAGCTGCATAAATTATCAATTTTATTCAATTTTTAAATAGGGCTTATTTCAATACCCGAATCTTTATTTAATTAAGAAGAAAGAGATCAATACTTGATTACACGTCTTGTCACCGTCTCATTATTCCGGGTCGAGACTCTCAAAAGATAAACCCCTCTGGGAATATCCAGATTCTCTAATCGGCAAATGGAAGTTCCGGTATAGGTTTGTATCAATTTATTTCCGGATACATTATATAATTCAACCGACATTCCATCCTCATCACCTTGGATCATAATATATTTATCAAAAAAAGTTGGATAAACTCTAATATCCTTCCCCCGCTCTCCGGCAATGCCTACAGGAGGAGTATCTACATAATCGCTTATGACATGATAATAATTCCCAAGAGGATTGAAAACTACCTTCATATTAAACGGTGCCAAATCATACCCCTCCCCTCTTCTTTTCGAAGACAATTTAAACTCATTTCCCGTATACTTAATTTCATCAATCGTTTCAAACCAATCATCGATATTGGTTGTTGGAAACAGTTCAAAATAACCGGATGAATTACTATCATCATTCGGAGCAGAAATACTACCTTTCATATATCCGTAAGTAGCCATAGAACCATCTTCCAGATAAAGTCGGATACGATATCTCGGATCTCCCCACGTAGAACCGTTATACTGGAGATTCTCCACTTCGAAAGTGGAGTTTCCAGTATAATTCAAATCGGTTATTATGTATTTCTTAGAAGGGGCAAATAATACGGCTCCGGTTATTTTCTCCATCGTAACCGATGGAATATCATCATCAAAATTTACCCGGATCCGATAAGGAACCGGAACGCCTTCTGTCTCATTTACTGTAATGTCTTCCGATTGAATTTTATCTTCACCATTTTCCGAAGCAGAGAACGAATAACTTCCGGTTTTCAACGATGTAATCAATTCAAAAGTATTGCTCGTTACTAAATTTCCATTATAACTTTCAGGAAAACCTTCCACTATCCGCTGCATTTTCAAGGGAGAAAGAGACTCGGCTAATGCATCCCCTCTCATATACAATTCATTGGGAGTACTTTTAAAGGCTTCATTATCTTCACCGGGATACCAAGTCATATCATCAATATAAAGATAATTATCATGTGTAGGATAGATACCTCCGCCCCCGGGGAACGACTCAAAACAAATACCGGTTATCAAACGATGCTCATCTTTGCGAACAAGAGAAAGCCCCGTCACATCTATTTTCTTTTCATCATTGCACCACACTTCAATACGGGCGTCTTTAGCTTCATAAGAAGTTTCCATAGTGACAGTCAGTTTTATCTTATTCCATACTCCCCGTTGCATATCATATTTCTGATCACCGGGATTACAACCGTATTCTGTGGTCATATCCGAATAATAAACATACAGCTGATTAGAAATACAATCGTCGTGTGCATCAAACTGCAGACGTACACTTCCTCCGTCACCATTCTTCGTAGCCGCATCAGAAGCCCCTCCCGAATACCCTACTCCTAAATTAAAACCAAATTGCTTGCCGTGCAAACCCGATTCAAAATTGTTATCATATTTAATAAGATATTCCATTGTATACTGCTTTAGCTTGGGGGTACTCACAATCACAGCCGCCCCCGTGCCGCCAACCTTGCATCCTTTTTTAAACTTTATCTGATAAGTACTGTCTACGATTGTCGCGTGGTCACGATCCGTGTAATATTTGCCATTTCCAAAATCTTCTAAAAGTAATTGATTGGTATAGGCTCCATTCGGTCTGTTGAACGTAACCTTCTGTTGTTTGTAATACCGCTTTGAATAGGTACCGTTCTGAGCAAATACAAACTGGAATATTCCGATAAGGAGAAGAGAAAAAATCAAACTTTTTTTATAAAATCGTTCCATAATAAATAATGATTGTGCTTCTTCCTGAAATCTTGGAAGAAGAGTATTAGACATTGTTACAAATATAAAAACCAGTTTTACAATTCGTAAAACACAAAAGGGGAGAAAGCTGTATATCTCCACAACTTCTCCCCACTCACTTTTACAATTTAATCACACGTTTCACTGATAAAACGTTGTTATCCTGAACAATTTTTACCAGATACATTCCACTTGCCATATCCAATCCTTCCAAATTCAATACATTTCCGGAAGAATTGACTTTCAGCACCGACACACCGGTTATAGAAACAAATTCGACAGAAAATGCACCTTCGGCAACCGACACAGTGGTGCTGTTGTCAATTATAGTAGGATAAATATTCACATTCTGCATCTTGTTTTCACGAATAGAAGTAGGATCATAATCTCTCAGCTCGTGTGTATAATTTTTAGAAGTGCTAAAAATAACTTTCACGCTGAAAGGAAGCAACGGATTGGCTGTTCTGCGTTTTACAGATAATTTATATTCGCTGCCATAGAATTTTTCTCCGTCTATCGTTTCGTCCCAGCCCTCAATATTGGTAGTGGTATACAAATCAAAATAACCCGGTAATTTTTCATCTTCATTACTATCATTATCAGGAGCCGAAACAGCTCTCAACTTATATCCATAAGTCGTATATTCTCCGTCTTCCGTATAAACCCGGATGCGATATCTTTCGTCTCCCCAATCTGCTTTGATATATTCAACATAGTCGTTGTAGAACGTTGAATTACCTACATACTCCAAATTCGTTATAACATACTTTTTAGAAGGCGCCCACAAAATAACTTCATCCACTTTGAGTACGGATACCACCGGCGTTGCTTCGTCAAAATTAACGCGAATACGATATGGAACCAAACTCTCTCCACCGTCCACTGTGATTGTGGCAGCCTGAATTAAAGCACCACCGTCAGCCGAAGTGGCAAATTCATAACTACCTGTTTTCAATGCAGTAAACAATTCATAAGTGTTACTGATACTTCCCTCGCCCATATAGAACTTTGGAAAATCTTCATTGATACGTTTCATCTCCATTGCTACGGAAGATTCGGCCAAAGCTGTACCACGCACAAATAATTTAGCAGGAACTTCTACTGCCAATGCACTCATGCAAACACTAATCGCTACAATTAAAAAAGATAATTTTGTTTTCATAACTTTAAATTTTTAATATTCATAATATGTAAGATTAACTCTACTAATACTTTAATACTTTTATTATATGGTCATAATCTGGAGATTTTACTGATATCAGATACATTCCTCGTGAAAAAGGAGTCATATCCAATGTATACTGCTCGCCTGGTAGATTTTCACAAAAAACAGAAACGCCACTCAGGTTCAGAACTTTAACAGATGTCTCTTTCCTAAGATTTTCCAAATAAATAAAATCGGAAGTTTGCAATGGATATATTTTCAATGATGCCTTTAGATTTTCTGATTGCATGCCGGTATCATCAATACGGGAAACAACAATGGACTTTACCACATTACGCCAACTTTGTAAATCGGATGACGATTTATACATAACCCGAGAATCACCAGTAAAATCACCCTCTTTATATATGGTTACTTTATAACCGTCTGCAATCTCAATGGACGACAGCGCTGCTTTAAAATTCATTTTGTTATCGGTCATTCCCAAGCGCCATAGATCCTCTTGTGTGTAGTTTCCTACCTCCAGTCCTATACTCCATTGATTATTGAGTTTTCCTTGGTTATAATCCACGTTCTGAAAAAGACCAACAGGAGTAGTAGTTAGGGCTGTTTCAAAAGAAACCGTAGCCAGTTTCAGAAAAGTAGATGCTGCCGAAGCCTGATATAACAATTGTCTTCTACTATCTTGTGAAGTAGTCAGATCGTTCCAGTATTCGGGATAAAAGCCAAGTTCGTCTTTACAATTGTCATGCAAATAAACCGCATAACCCGCTGCAAGATTGAGCCATTTCGGATTTTGATCTATCTTGTAGAGTTCAACATAGGCGTCTGTCATGTCATGACCACCCCATTGACCGGTTTCATTCAATCGGTGAGTTTTCCAATCGATGTAATGAGACTCCATGCCATAAGCCAGCCGGTAAGCATCATCTAAATATTCCTGTTCGCCTGTTATGGTGTATAAAAGCATAGAAGCCTGCATCACAACCGCATTTTCATATCCACGATAACCAGCTCCAATACCCCAACCGGCATCATTCTTCATAAATTTGTATAGACGGATGCCGTCATTCAAATACTTCTGCTGATTAGTAATCTGATATAGGCGCAAGCAACAGACAGCAGTTGGAGCAGTAGCACAAGTAACCCACTTTCCATGTTTCTCATGGTTGGGATTCTCATTAAGCTGAATGCCTCCTGTCGGCAGTTCACCACTCAGACAAAATTTCATGACCACTGTAGCTCTCGTTAAATAGTCACTGTTCTGTGTAACAGCATACAAGTCCAGCAAGTCCTTAACCATCCAAGCATTATCGTCATAATAACGGCTCCCACCCTTTCCACGATAACTGGCGTCATAAGCGTAATAACCATTATAAGAAACATAATAATACTGATTGACATTATCCACCAGTTTCTTGGCATCTTCTATACGCCCGGCATAAATCAAAGCTTTAATCTGGATACTTGTTGGCCATACGAAGGCCGGCGTTGAACTTGAAGCTTTTTCACAATATAGAAGTGTACCTTTATCCGATTTCAAATAGGTATCAATCACTTTCAAGGATTCCTCTCCCCATTGGCGGAATGTTTTTGTATTTCGAGTGTAAGAAGGAAGTCCTACTACAAAAAGTAGAACTATAATTAAAATTTTTCTCATATTTCCATTTGTTTAAGATTCAGCTATTCCCAAATAATCCTGAAATAAAACGCCATTTCTCGGGATTATCAATTATGAATTCAGATGAGTATCAAAACATTTTATGTTCCGTATTTTTTATAATATCTACTGAAAAAGTTTTTTTAAAGGCTACCTGATAAATTTGTACCTACATTCAAGAGGTAACCTTTAATTATTAATACTTATTCGGCCATCTTATATAATTCTGTTCCAGCCATTAAAAAAGCACCAACACCGTATACTTCTGTCATATCTTTAGTTACTTTTTTCGGATCAGCACCAATAGGTTGTACATAACCCAATTTCCCTTCACTATCGATCGTCCCCAGCACTGCTTTCCAAGATTTTAATAAAGTAGGCAGATAAGTAGCTTTGTCCAGTAATCCCTCATTAATGCCGTATGCTAATGCATATATAATAAAGTTTGTACAGCTGGTTTCTGGAGCGGCATAAGTTTCCGGATCCAATAAACTGGCATGCCAGAATCCATCCGGTTGCTGAATCTCCACCATGCGTCCACACATCTCTACGAACAGTTCCTCATAAAAATTACGGTAACTGTTTTTTTTAGGCAAGTCTTTCAACATCTCAGTTAGTCCGCCAAGTACCCATCCATTGCCTCTTCCCCAAAATACCTTTTTACCATTGGCTTCACGTTGATAAAAATAACGGCTATCACGGAAAAACATTTTTTCTTCCAAATCATACAAGAAAATAGTAGAAGCTTTATATTCTTTATCCATAAATTGTAGATATTTTTCATTGCCCGTTTCCTTGTATAATCTGGTGAAAATAGGAGGAGCCATAAACAGAGCATCACACCAACTCCAACGTTCCAGTGTAGTCTGATTGGCATAATCAATTATCAAAGAACCTTTAGAAGGATGATCGATAATCCAATCAATACGTTCGATAGTCGGTTTTAACATGGATTTATCCTTATATCGATTATAGACATCTATGAACATCTGACAAACGGCTAAATCATCTGCATGATACATCCGTTTGTTGGCTTTCCACAAATAACGATTTCCTACATTTACTAACCATTTATAATACTTCTCGTCCTTATCAACTTTATCAGCCAATTCCGCCCATTTGGCCATACCAATATACAAAGTAGCATTTGTCCAGTCTAATGGATGATGCCTTACCTCTCTTTGGTGTTTAATCTGCCAATCGGCAACCTTTTTCATCAATAATTTAATCTCTACTTTAGTATAAGGTATCTTCTCATTAGTGGCAAAAACCGAAACATTTAAAAAGCCAAGAAACAACGATATGATAATAATTATATACTTCTTCATTTTATAATATCAATTTTATTAGTTCCACAATGGATTTTGTACAAGCAAATTACTTTTTTGTATTTCATCATAAGGTACAGGATACAATAGCATCTCCTTATTCCAAACGCGTTTCTCTACAACAACTCTATTGTAATAAGAGCCTTCACCTACTTCATCATAAAACTCAGTTGGAATCTTACTAGAATTAAATTTAGCCGCACGTGAGTTAAGGTCCATTCCAGTACGAACATATGGCTGATCTTCTCCATTCTCATCCAGACAACTCATCCAACGATGAATGTCAAAATAATAATTTCCTTCAGCAAATAATTCTACCATGCGTTCACGACGAATAGCTATTTTCTGTGCTTCATAGTCCCCGACTATATTTTTTATTCCATTGTCTTTCAATTCTTTATATCCTGGTATACCAGCCCTGTCTCTGATTTTATCTATGTATTCTATAATTTTAGGATCAGAAGGATTTATTTCATTACACACTTCAGCATAATAAAGATAAAAATCAGCCAAACGGAACAATATCCAAGGACGAGCCCAAGTTTTCACATTATTTCCGGTATCCAATAAAGTACGGTTCTTAAACTTGTACAATAAATATCCAGCTTTCGGATGATCTTGTGAACTGTTGTCGGAATCTCCCCCCTTACTGAAATATGAACCGTACTCCGCCTTTCCAGAGATAGGAAGATGCCAACTCCTACCCTCATAAGTGACCGTATTATAAAAGCGGGGTTCCCGATTGTGATACATATTAAAAATATGTTTATCATTATGTAAAGTTGAACTACAAACATTCGTCAAATTTCCAAAACCATCCTCATTATATTCAGGATCCTCTTCAATTGTCAGACCATTTTTAGTAAAAAATGCGTCGACTCCTTCCTGATACAAGCCTATATTACAAAAACCATTGGCCCCACGTGGACAAGTACGACGTTCCATATCGTTACCTACAATCCGGTAACTATTATTACCGTTGGCCCAAAGAATCTCATCATTATAATATTGAAACAACTCATATACAGACAAATTAGGATCAGGCAAGCCATTACTACCAGGTTTGGAATAATATAACTTATGCCCTTTAGCTTCAGCAAAAGTAAATAAAGTCTCTAAATGTGTCTTGGCTGTATTCCATTTCGTCTTATCTTCATCTGGAAATAAATGCTTACCATCTTTATTTGTTAATTGTAACGCTTCTCCATACCCTCCATTAAAAAGAGGAGAAGCTGCATAAACCCACAATTTAGCACGCAATGCCAACACTGTTACTTTGGTCGGGCGTACAATTTCTTTCAAATTATATCTATCATTGTTATGTTCGTAATCCAGACTACCGGATGCACTCTCTGTGAACAATGTTTCTGGTAATGCATTCGAATCAAGAACTTCCTGCAATAATCTATCAATATAGTTTACAATCTCATCGACAGAGGCTCTCGGATAATCAATCGTCTTATTCTCCGGGTCTTCTATTTCCGTTATTAAAGGAACTGGACCATATAATTCAAAAAGAGAAAAATAACTATATGCAATCAAAAATTTAGTTTCCGCTTTCAAACGATCCATATCTTTTTTACTGATATATGATACATCTTGTTCCGAACCCATATAGTCTTTGGCATTATCTAAGAAAATAAATCCCTGTCTTATATATTTATATAAGGTAGCCCAACGATGAAACGAAGCGTTCGACGAATTGAACCCTGTCAACATCTGAGTACCGACAGCTGTTGTATTAGCTACTACTTGCCCAGACATTAAATTCCATATACCGGTGAATCCGGTAGTAGCCTCTTTTCCCATTTCCGAATAATTAGGAATACAATTATAAATATTAGCTTGCCAACGCTTTGTATATCCCGGGTTATTGAAAACTTGTTCCAATGTAAGATTCTCCGATAATTCCTTAGATACATCTAAATAATCACATGAGATAAAACTCCCAAGCATTCCACCCGCAACAAGTGCAATATATACGAACTTCTTAACCTCTTTCATAATATTCTATTTTTAAAATGTAACTTCAAGTCCTATTGTCCATGTCCCGCATATCGGGTATTTTGATCCGGAATTAGATCCACCCAACTCGGGATCCCAGTATTCTATATTATCCCAAACAGCCAAATTAGTACCTTGAACATAAATTCTTAAATTCTGCATACTGATTTTACGTAACATCTGTTTATTGAACTGATAACCGAACTCTACATTTTTCAAACGTAAGAAACTACCATTACGATACCACCATGTGCTTCCATATGCATTATGATCGAACTTAGTAGCATGAACACGCGGGAATAAAACATTTTGATTATAAGGATCGTTATTTTGCCAACGGTCTAAGGCCTCCATACGAGCCGAAGAAGCATCTACACCATTGTGAAATGGCATAAAATTACCAGCCGAACTTAAAAGATTGACAGAAGTTTGTCCTACTCCCTGAAAAAATACTCCAGCAAAAAAGCCCTTCCATTCTATATTTAATCCAAAGCCATATACCAACCTAGGGTCTTCCGGATATAGACCGTTTTCATAGGTTTTATCCAATGAATCAATCTTCTTGTCTCCATTTAAATCTTTATATTTGATATCACCCGGAGCAACTTGGGTACCCGGATTAGGCATTCCCTCCTTTAAAGTATAAGTCTTACTTCCATCAGCATTTTCTACAATATCGAAATCATCGGGAGTATACAAACCTTCGGCTACATATACAAACGGTTGGCCGATAGACTGACCTGTATAAGCCTGGTACTGATAAACTTGTGGTACTTCATCATATTCCTCTACCCTATTCTTTGCATAAGTAAGATTACCTCTCACTGATGCAAATACCTGTCCAATCTGTTTCTTTAATATCAAACTAGCATCAAAACCTGTATTAGTGGTTACTCCGAAATTCTGCCAAGGACTATTTCGGAATCCAGCAGCCGAAGGTATTGTTTTTCTGCGCAATAAAATATTATTACGGCGATTGTGAAACCAATCTACAATCAAATCTATACTCCCTCTGAAAAGGCCTAAATCAACTCCAACATTCACTTTACGCTCACGTTCCCATGTCAAATTCGGCGTTGCAAAATCTTGTTCGATAATTCCGGCACCTACAGCTCCAGTTACATCTCCATTTACGCCCGGTGTCAATCCCATATTATATCCGGGACCTCCCGTAGAAAGTGCTTCTCTATAAGGAAAACGAGAACTTGAACCAATTTCATCGTTACCGGTAATACCGAATGAAGCTCTCAGTTTCAATTTACTTAAAATGTTTTCTAAAGGTTCCATAAATTTTTCATGGCTGATATACCAGGCAGCACCGACAGCTGGGAAAATTCCCCATCGATGTCCGGATGCAAAATTTTCACTACCCGTTGCACCAAAACTACCTTCCAACATATAACGATTATCATAGCCATAAGCAGCTCTGGCTACTACACTTTGTTTTCTATAAGGTAATAGTTGTATACCCGTTACATTCTGGTTCTGACTTTCTTTCTGCATATATAATAAAATACCAGACACATCGTGTTTTTCCTGAAATAATCTTTTATAGTTCAAAGATGTTTCAATATAAATTTTCTTTTCACCACCAGAACTTGAATACGTTGGATTACCTAATGCAGTACCTTGCTTTACTTCTGTTTTTATTAGATTACCAGTTTCATCTCGCCCTGTAGCATAAAAAGAGTTAGGAGATTTCTCGCGTTTTATCACAGAATAGGCCGATGCATCAAAACTGACACTTCCTTTCCATGAGAGCCCTTTTGTTATTACATCTAATTTCTGCTCTAAAGAAACTTTAGACTGGGCATTCATGCTCCAACTCTTGGTATATCCATAATGATTCAACATATTATATGGATTGGAACGGGTAGTTGGATCATATGTATAATGTTCCGAAATACTTCCATCAGAATAATACATAGGAATATAATGAGTGGGAAATTGAGTAATCATATCAAAGATAGCATCTGAACTATTTCCTGGATTATTCTTAGTTTTATATTGTCCGCTAAGGTCTACTGATATTTTAGTTGTCGATGTGATATCCATATCTACATTCGTACGTAGATTATACCGATCAAGACCAATATTAGCATCATACTTTTCTATTGGATTGGATTGAAATATACCATTTTCCTTATAATAAGCTCCTGATACAAAAAACTTTGTTTTTTCTGTTCCACCTCTAAAATTCAATGTATAGCGCATATTATGCGTCTGGTCTGATAATAAGTCCATCCAATTTACGTTAGGGTATAAATCCGGATCTACTCCCGTACGATATTTCTCCAATATTTCATCCGAATAAGTTCTGTTAAATGTATTCCAATCAGGATTACCAGCTTCATTCCACTGCCCTTCGTTATACAAAGACAAATAATCATAAGCTGGCAATAATTCCGGCATTCTTGTAGGAGTTACAATACTATATTGTGCTCTAAAACTAATATTTGTTTTTTGTGCTTTTCCCCGTTTAGAAGTTATCAATACTACGCCATTAGCACCTTCTGAACCATACACTGCTGTAGCAGCAGCGTCTTTCAATACAGAAAAAGTTTCTATTTCATCCACATCAATATCATCCATCGAACGTGGAACTCCATCTACCAATACCAAAGGAGAAGTACCTCCGGCATATGAACTCTGTCCTCGAATCCAGAATTCTGCACTGTCATTACCCGGTTCTCCGCTTCGTTGAATAGCAATAATACCAGCTATTTGTCCGGCAATGTTATTTGTAAGGTTACGTTGTGGCATCGAGAGTTCAGCTGGCCCAATAGAGTTAATCGAAGCAACTACACTCTCCTTTTTCTGTTGCCCATATCCGATAACAACTACGTCATCCAGATTTACACTAGACTCTCTCATACGCAGATTACCATTTACTCCAGTTTTTACAAGTTTTTCCTCTGTTTCGAACCCAACAAAACGATACTCCAGTATCTGACCATTTTCTACTTCTATTGAATAATAACCGTTTATATCAGACAAAACACCTGTAGATGTACCTTTTAAAACGACAGAAACACCTACTATCGGATTTCCATCTACATCTGTCAACAACCCTTTTAACGTCCATTTTTTACTTTTTTGTTGGGCGGACGCCGGTTTATCATCTGTTCTTGAAATTACAATTTGCCTTCCTGTAATAGAATAAGTAATATCCGTATCTTTAAAAACTTGGCTTAAGACTTTATCTATTGTCTGATTTTTTAAAAAAACGTTTATTTTTCTATCAACATCAATATTTTGATCCAAAAAGAAAATAATAAATTCACTCTGTTTCTCAATGTCAGCAAATACATCTTTCAAAGTTTTACCTTTGGCCTCAATCGTAATAAGTGTCTGATCGGGAAAAGCATAAGCGGAGGCTGTGCTCCAAATAACTGTCAAAAAGAGTATTGAAATCTTCAATATTCGTAAAAAACGCCCCTGTTCGACCTTGAAAAGGTCAAACGATTCTATATTTTTCATACATTTGAATGATTTTAAGTTAATATCTCGGAGTATAAATTAATTTAAAATGAAGCCGGATAATTCACTATATTATCTGGCTTTTTTCTTTTATGTCACGAATCGTCTTTCATTGTATTTATTCATTCTAAGGGTTTAACACTTATGTATACTTTCTCATTTGTTTCATATATCTCAATATTTGCTGCATTTTTTAAAATTTCCAATACTTCCGAAAGTTCATTCTTCAAGTCTAACTTGCCTGTGCAGGTAAGAGTGGATACCCCTTCTCCACATACAATTTCTTTACCATAATATCTGGATAAATTTTTGAAAATATTATCGAGGCGTTCATGATAATATTGATAAAAACCATCTTTCCACAATATATATCTGCTTGCATCCACATTTTTCACTTGTATCCGATTATTCTCATATGCAAACAACTGATTAGGCTTAAGTAATACCCTTTCTTTCTCGTTTGTCCTAACCTCCACTTTGCCACTGACAAGTACTACACGCTTCAATGCATCATCGTTATAGGCAGTAACATTAAATTTTGTTCCCAATACCCTAACTTGCATATTGTCCGTCCTTACAATGAAAGGTCTATTCTTATCAGGAGCAACTTCCAGATAAACCTCTCCTTCTACATAAATCTCTCGTTGATTTTTTACAAAAGTAGTAGGATACACTAATCTTGTACCAGCATTCACCCAAACCTTAGTTCCATCTGCAAAAGTAATCGACGAATTTTTTCCAAGAGGCACAAACAATTGATTATAGCTGATCTCAACGTTTTTTGCCATTACCTCTGTCGACTTTTCTGTCTTAACACGTATCTGCCCATCTTTATCATAAAGGATGTGCGATTTCTTTGTTCCGATAACGAGCTCTTTTTCGTTAGATAATATTAATTGTACGTCAGTAACAGTTTTATCTGGTTCGGGTAAAGATATAATTGCAGACATCATTTTATCTGCATTTAATTCATACCTGATTGCCATCCACCCTCCAACAATTATAACAGCAAAGCAAGCTGCAATCGACCATCTTTGAATGATAGAAAAAATCTTTTTTTTATTGTAATGTTGATTTTCCTGTTTTATTCGATCCCAAAGTGTATCTATCTCTTCTTCTGAAAGCTTTTTGACCGATTCTTCTCTAAAAGCGGCTATCGTTTTTCGAGCTAATTCTATCTCACGACTTAACTGTGGGAAACGCTTTATTTGGTTATTCCAAAATTTGATGTTTTCTGGTGTCGGATACCGTTCCGACATCACAAAATAATCATCATCCAACAATTGATTAATTTTATATGTACTATAGTCTTTATCCATTTTCACTTATTTCTATAATAGGGACAAGTAAAAATAAATAAAATACTCACTATTTTGAGAAAAAATAAAAAAAATAATTTGTTTATCTAAATAGTGCTACTCGCAGTAAAAAAATACACAAATATAACTATTTCTCTTATAAAGATGGGTGCTTGGCAAAGTAACTTAAAATGAATAAATAGAATGACACAGAGTCATAATTATCCCTTATCTTTCTTAATGCCCGTTGAATCAAATTGTGCGCAGATTGATAATTCAAATTCATAATTTCGCATATTTGATCAAAATCGAGTTCTTCTACAAAACGATAATACATAATTTCCCTTTGTCTGGGAGTTAGAATAGAAAGTATATTCTCCACTTCTTCTTTCTGTAATTTTGCTGCTTCATCAGATAAAAATCTGTCTTCAACAGTTTCACTTAAGATAAAAGGAATAGACTCTAAATCAGTATACCTACACTGCTTATCCAATGCATTCAAAATACAATTTTTCAATGAAATCAACAAATAAACCCTAACATTATCGGGTAATGAGAGTGTTTTTCGATTCTTATATATCCTCGTAAAAACTTCCTGAATACAATCTTTTATCAATTCATGATCCATTGTAAAATGAGAGCCATAATTATATAACAATTGTACATACGTTCTATAAAGCCATGAGTAAGCTTGCTCATCCCCTTGCAAAAATTCTCTCCACTTTACTTCACTACTTTTATTACCTATCTGCATGTTGTATATTATATAATTCAAACACGCGAAACTACAAAAAAATAAAAAATTAAGAAAATAATTTTTTATTTTTTTGTAGTTATACGACAAATCATATCTTGGCCGACTGCAAAGCAGCCATCACCAATCGAATATCCGCATAGGAAACCTCGTCTCCCAAAGCTGATTTTATAAACGTAATGCCACGGGCATCGGCATTCTCCTGCAAATAGCGGGTTATTTTATCCACTTTCTCCCGGGATACCAATTGATCGACTTTAACGGCTCCCGAACGTACATAATGCTCCAGATGTCCCGCAATAGTTCCGGTTACCAACTCGCGCTTCCTGGCAATCTCTTCGATATCCATCCCTTGGCGAAACATGGAATAACTTATCTCTTTTGTATCTATCCGAGGAGTTTTAGCCGCCAAATCTGCAACCACTTCTGTACCCGAACTTTTGGTCTTTTTGGCTCTTTTGACAGGTACTTCCGGCATTTCCGGCTGATGTATTTTATTTTCGGTCACATACCGATTTACCATGTCCAACAGAATATCACCATACTTCTCCGCTCCTTTTTTTCCAAAATAAGGAATACGTACCAAAGAAGCTATATCCCGAGGTAAAAGATTGACGATACCCAATATCGCTTTCTGTTGAATAACCGTATACACAGGAAGCCCGGCCTTAGCTGCTTCTGTATTTCGCCATGCTATTAGCTGTTTATAGAGATCCGGATGAAGAATGTCCGTAGGTACTTCTATCTTTTCTCCCCGATCTGCTTTCGTGGCAGACGAGGATGTACGTGATTTGGAAGCGCCGGTATCTCCCTTTTCGCTTCCCTCGATTGTAAGTACCGCTTTCCGCTTCAAATAGGAAGGCACGGTAAAGCCCTCTTTTTCTGTAAGCAGAAGAGTCCCTTTCTTTATATATAATGCCGATTGAAGCGCTGCCAAAGCTTCGCTGAATTTTTTCTTCAATTCTTTATTATCCGTTTGGATTTTAGTGCCAGCCACCAACGGAGAAAGTATTTCCTCCAACTGCCCGGCAAAATAATGCGCACCGGATATCAGACGCTGTTGCAAGCGATCATCGTGCATATAATCACCGGAAGCATTTACCAACTCCGTATATTGCAATTGAAAAGTATCTCCCACTTTCACAATTTTCGTTTTATATAATTCATCCGCTTCCTTATATCGCTCCAGCAATTTGGGATAAAGCCGGTACAAATGCTCATCCAAGAGACGGAGTACAAGTGCAAAATGACGCTCCAGAGAGTGAAAATCAAATTGTTCGCAAAGTAATTCATAGAAATAACGGTGCTGCAACTTATTCAGTTTTTCCTTATCGGGTGACAGCGCTTCCACCTCACGGGTAAATTCATCAATCGTATCATCACTGATAATCGCCTCTTTCCGAAGCGGAGAACCTAAGACAAGCCCTTCAAGGCTTTTGCAACGGCTTAACGCAACATACACCTGCCCGTGCGCAAATGAAGCATTGGCATCGATAATAGCCCGTTCAAAAGTAAGTCCCTGGCTTTTATGAATCGTAATAGCCCATGCCAAACGGATGGGATACTGCCGGAAACGCCCTTCCACTTCTTCCGTAATTTCCTTCGTTTCAGGATTCAACGTATATTTACTATTGGTCCATTCTTCCGTTTCCAAAAGAAAAGATTCATCATCTCCGTTTCCACGCACCATGATACCGTCTTTGGACACGCTTGTTACCAGACCGATCTTTCCATTATAAAACCGATGTTCGCCGGAAGAATCATTTTTGATAAACATAATCTGTGCTCCCTTCTTCACAGTCAATACCTCATCGGCTGGATAAGCGGATTCGGGAAACGTACCTTCGGTTTTTGCCCGAAAGCTATAAGCCTGTCCCGGTAAGGCTACCAGTTGGCGGTCGTTATATTGCTGGGCTTGATAATTATGGGTGGTCAGACGGATGTATCCCTCTTCTTCCTTCGGACGAAAACCGGGAAGATAACGCTTGTTCAGTTCCGTAAGCACCGAATCGTCAGCGGTATTTTCACGTATCCTGTTCAATAAATTCACAAAGGCAGTATCACTCTGGCGATAGATATGCTTTAATTCGATGGTCACATATTCCGTTTCACGCAAAGCCCGGCTACCGAAGAAGAAAGCCGTGTCATAATACGGTTTCAACAACTGCCAGTCATCCTCTTTCACAACAGGAGCCAACTGCTGAAGATCGCCGATCATCAAAAGTTGTACACCACCAAACGGTTTATACCGGTCGCGATACTGACGTAACACGGCATCGATGGCATCCAGCAAATCAGCACGTACCATACTTATTTCATCAATCACCAAAAGGTCCAAACTACGGATGATATTGATCTTCTCTTTCCCGAATTTATGGAAAGTCTGGGCAGACATAAATTTAGTATCAGGCACATAAGGTGCAAAAGGCAGTTGAAAAAAAGAATGCATCGTTACTCCGCCTGCATTGATAGCAGCAATCCCCGTAGGTGCCACCACTACCATACGTTTCGGTGATTGGGCTTTCAGTTCTCTGAGAAAAGTAGTTTTACCTGTGCCGGCTTTTCCTGTCAGAAACAGATGCGTACCCGTATTTTCGATAAATTGCCAGGCGAGCTGTAAATCCGGATTGTTTTCCATACGATCTATAATTGCTTTGTTTTTCTGCCAAAGATACGGAAAACGATGATTATTTTGCCAAAAGGTGGTTTTAACTTTGTATCTTTTTATCAGTTTCACAACAGATCATTTAATAACCACTTAGACATAAAGCAATATTCTGAAAGAATTTATATCGCGAGAATAAAAAAAAGAGATTAAAACGGAGTGGACACATCATTATAAAACATCACACATCAAAGAAATCTCCACATCAGTTTTAGAAGAATATCTGATAAAAGTCGATAAAATAAAAAAAGAGTCATCTGCTTTTTATAGCGGACAACTCCTTTTCAAATATTTACTTAAGGCAAGATTATTTCATCGATCCCCCGATAATATCCAGCAACTCATTCGTTATCGCCTGCTGGCGTCCCTTATTATACTGCTTGGTCAAATCCTGAATCAGTTCATTCGCATTATCCGTTGCCACTTGCATAGCCAATGTACGGGCAGCATGCTCGGATGCATTAGAATCCATAGCGGCTGTAAAAACCTCCTGGCACAATACTTTCGGAATCAAATCGGCGATAAACTGCTCGACCGACGGTTCGACAATATAATCGTTCATTACCTGATTTCCTTCCATTTCTTCAGCCTGTTCCTCTTCTATCCGGGTAAGATCGATCGGCAAATATTTTTCACGAACCAGTTCCTGTACGCCCATCGATTTGAAATGGTGATAAATCAGTTCTACACGATCGATGTCCTTGGACACGAAAAGTTCCATTAAATGTTCTGCAAGAGCAGATGCCTCTTGATAAGTGGGCTTATCAGCTAACTGCTGATAACTGCCTTTCGGGAAAAAGCCCATCTTCTTCACTGCCTCCTCCACCTTACGCCCGATAGGATAAATCAAGATATTATCCTGACCCAACTTGCGGTATTCACCGATGGTATGCAGAAACATTTTGATAACATTGGCATTGAAAGCACCACACAAAGAACTGTTGGAAGAGAACAAGACAATAGCCACACGCTTTACCTCACGCTCCTCCACATAGGGAGATTCGATCGAAAGATCGCCACTGAGAAAATTATGCAGAATCTTGTTCAGTTGCCTTTGATATGGCAACATATGTTCAATGGCTCCTTGCGCCTTATGTAATTTGGCAGAAGCCACCATCTTCATTGCTGAAGTGATCTTTCGGGTACTCTGTACCGAATTTATTCTGGTTTTTACTTCTTTAAGTGAAGCCATATTGTTTTAGTAGTTAGTAGTTAGAATTTAGTAGTAAGCATGGAGATAGTGAAAATTGGTAGTTAGAAGCTGGTAGTTAGAAGTTAGTAGCTGAAAGTTAGCAGTCAGATACAATGAATAGAAAACACCAGGAATAAAACCGGATCCAACACTCTAAATCATTCCTACTTAACTACTTGACTACTTAACTACTACCTACTTAATCACTACCTACTTAACCACATACCCACTCTACCACCTTATTAATTCATAAATTGTTTCGCCACCATTTCCGCCGTCTCACGAATACCCTTTTCAACTTCTTCATTGATCACACCGGTTTTCAGTACATCGAGAACATCTGCCTGATGGTTAATGGCAAGACTCTCCTGGAAACTGCGTTCAAAATCTTCCACCTTATCCAAAGGTACATTACGCAGCAAACCATGAACACCACAATAAAGGATAGCAATCTGTTTCTCTACCGGCATCGGGCTGTACTGCGGCTGCACAAGCAAACGGGTATTCTTCTGCCCCTTATCAATGATGTGGGCAGTCACAGGATCCATATCGCCACTAAATTTCGTAAACGCTTCCAATTCACGGTATTGTGCCTGGTCTATTTTCAATGTACCGGCTACCTTTTTCATCGCTTTAACCTGAGCATTACCTCCTACACGGGATACAGAAATACCCACATTGATAGCCGGACGGTTACCCTGATTAAAGAGGTCGGTATCGAGGAATATCTGCCCGTCGGTAATCGAAATTACATTCGTAGGGATATAAGCGGATACGTCGCCGGCTTGTGTCTCGATGATAGGTAATGCAGTCAGAGAACCACCTCCCTTCACCATTCCCTTAAGGCTGTCGGGGAGGTCATTCATCTCACGCGCCACTTCTTCCTGATTGATAATCTTTGCCGCACGTTCCAACAAGCGGGAATGCAGATAGAATATATCACCCGGATAAGCCTCGCGCCCGGACGGACGACGCAGAATCAAGGACACTTCGCGGTAGGCAACGGCCTGTTTGGAAAGGTCGTCATAAACCACCAATGCATCACGGCCGGTATCACGGAAATATTCACCGATAGCGGCACCCGAGAACGGTGAGAAGTATTGCAAGGCAGCAGGATCACCGGCTGTAGCAGCTACCACAATTGTGTACTCCATCGCACCATATTCGCGCAAAGTATTCACGATAGAAGCAACCGTAGAGCCCTTCTGGCCAATGGCAACGTAGATGCAATACACAGGCTTGCCTGCCAGATAATTTTCACGTTGATTGATAATGGTATCGATGGCAATGGCCGTCTTACCGGTCTGCCGGTCACCGATGATCAACTCACGCTGTCCACGGCCGATAGGAATCATGGCATCCACCGCTTTCAATCCCGTCTGCAACGGCTGGTTCACCGGCTGGCGGAAAATTACCCCCGGTGCTTTACGCTCCAACGGCATTTCGTATAACTTCCCGCCAATCGTGCCCTTTCCATCCAGAGGTTCCCCCAACGGATCGATCACACGTCCTAACATGCCTTCACCCACACGGATAGAAGCAATACGCCGGGTACGCTTTACGGTATACCCCTCTTTGATCTTATCTGTAGGTCCCAGCAGCACGGCTCCCACATTATCTTCTTCGAGGTTCATTACAATAGCTTTAATGCCATTGTCGAATTCCAGCAATTCGTTTGCTTCGGCATTCCGCAACCCATAAATACGTGCCACGCCATCACTGACCTGCAACACCGTACCTATCTCATCGAGCTGCACACGCGTATCGATGCCTTCAAGCTGACGACGCAGGATATCGGATACTTCGCTTACTTTTATATTTTCAGACATAATTATATTTACGATTTGACTATTTACGATTGAAATTAGAAAATTAGTGAACGGATAACTCTTGATATTTACGATTAGACGATTGACGGATTACGATTGAAATTACTCTGATTCGCGATTTGATTCGGTTTGATAATGCCGAGTACCTCCAATCGTTAATCGTAAATCGTCTAATCGCAAATCCCTACACTATTCTTCTGTTCTTATCAATAAACTGTTGTTTCACACGCTTCAACTGGGTAGCTATGCTGGCATCCAAGCGATAATCATTGATATCGAAAACAAAACCACCTTCAATAGACGGGTCTACCACAGTTTCCAACTCCATTTGCGCATGAAGAATCGCACCGGCAGAATTACGTATCCGTTCTTCCGTTTCCTTATCGACAGGTACCGCCGTGATAAGTTTGCCTACACCGATGTGTTTCAGCTTCCTGTACAAATCCAGAAAAGACAGGCAAATAAATTGCAGGAACTGTTCGCGATTGTTCTTCAGCACCAATGTGATAAAGCGGGAAAAAGTACGGCTTACTCCTTGATCACCGGTAGCAGCCGCACAAATCAACGAATACTTCTCACGGATATTCAGCACAGGATTTGACAGGGCTTCTTTCAAGTTCGGAAAAGCAGAAAGATTTCTCGACAGCATCTTCATCTCTTTGTAAAGCGTATCCTCTGCACGATTTTCTTTTGCATATTCAATCAGTGCTTTCGCATAGCGCATTGAAACAACTCCTATATCCATACTTCATTCCAGTTAATTCTTATTCAATACTTCGTCCAGCATCCGGTCTATCATCTCCATCTGCTCACGTTTGTCATCCAGATTCTTACGGATCACTTTCTCGGCAATATCCACCGAAAGTATGGCAACTTGCCGGCGGATATCACGGATTGCCTCGTCCTTTTCTATCTGGATCTGCTTCTTCACCTCGTCCAGTTCTTTCTGGGCGGCAGCTTCTGCCTGCTTACGGGCTTCGTGAATAATCTTATCACGCTCCTGCATAGCCTCTTTCAAGATACGTCCCTGCTCCTTGTTAGCGGCAACCACGAGCGCTTCGCCCTGTTCCTTCAATTTAGACAACTGGGCATTGGCTTCCCTGGCCACCTCCAGAGACTGGTCGATGTAGGTTTTACGGCCTTCCACCATCTTAACGATGATGGGAAAACCATATTTCGCCAATACAACGAACACAATCCCAAACGAGAGGAACATCCAGAATAACAGGCCACTATCGGGTAATAACAATGACATAAGGCTATTTACAATTAAATGATTTACAATTTACGATTGAGAAATCGATACACATCATTTGTCCCGGCATCTTATAAGAAGAATACCAACAAACAAACAACGACTGCCAACAGAGCCACACCTTCAATCAAAGCGGCAGCAATAATCATATTCATACGGATATCGCCCGAAGCTTCCGGCTGGCGTGCAATAGCTTCCATAGCCGAACCACCGATTTTACCAATACCCAAACCTGCGCCGATTACGGCAAGACCGGCACCAATAGCTGCTCCCAACTTTCCGATAGCAGCACCAGCGGCTGCTTGTAATAAGACTGATAGTAACATAATTTTCAGTTTTAAAATGGTTTATATTATTAATTTAAAATTCAAGAATAACATGACTTCACCCGACCGTTATTTATTCAGCTATTTATTTAGCCACTTCTTCGGCCTTGCTCCCCTCTTGTGCCAAACCGATAAATACGGCAGACAACATGGTGAAAACATAAGCCTGTATGAATGCCACCAACAGCTCAAGTGCATTCATAAAGATATTAAACAAAACCGAAGCAACGGTCAGTGTCCCGTTCAATGCGGGCCCCATACTTGCCGAAATAAAGATCAGACAGGTAAGTACCAACATAGCCATATGCCCCGAAAGCATATTCGCAAACAGACGGATCATCAACGCGAAAGGCTTGGTAAACACTCCGAAAAATTCGATAAACGGCATCATCGGTATAGGTACTTTAAGCCACCAGGGTACATCGGGCCAGAATATATCTTTCCAATAATGCTTGGTACCGAAAATATTGACGGCCAGAAATGTACAAATGGCCAATACCATTGTGATGGCAATGTTTCCGGTCACATTCGCTCCACCGGGAAAGAAAGGTATCAGTCCCATGAGGTTATTGATGAAGATAAAGAAAAAGGCAGTCAGCAGATAAGGAGCAAACTTCTTATAATTAGGTCCTACGCAACTCTTTATCACATCGTCGTGTATCATCATAATGAACATTTCCATGAAACCGACAAAACCACCGGGTGCCAATGCTCCCTCTTCGCGCTTGCGATACCAATGCGCCACGCTCAAAACAATGACCAGCAACAATACACTGTTCATCAACAACGACAAAGTGACCTTTGTAATTGAAATGTCCCACGGACGAACCTGTTCACCGGCCTCATTGTATTCCACGATCTTCCCTTCATACTTGCTTCCGGAAGGAGCAATGGAAAAGCCCTCATACGTTCCTCCGTTCTCTTCAAGCCGTGAGGAAAGAAAAGTGTGCCAGCCGCTATTCGAACTGTACACGATTACCGGCAACGGAATTGTGATATGTGTGTTGCCCCAGGTAGTGATATGCCATTCATATGAATCTCCGATATGCCCGAAAACGATACTTTTCACATCAACCGTGTTCTCTTTTTGTTCGCCGGGTGTGATCTCCTCCTGCGCCAGTGCAGGAAGCGAAACAAGCAGCCCCAACGCGAAGAACAATCCTGTGAATATGTTACGCAACTGTTTCATTTTTTGTTTTATTTTTCTTTTGTCGTTTCTTATTCAGCTCATAGCCTGCAAAGAAGCTTGTCTCAAATACCAGATAAATCAGATAGTTCACGATAAAGGTAAGCAGAAATGCCACCGCCTCTTCCCGGACTACCATGCAATATATCACCAGAACGATTACAGAAAGAAACATCTTAAGCACCTTCATGGCCAGATGAAGCAGCAACATCTTTTCGGGAGCAAACCGCCGGCAAGCATCGAACATATAGATATTGAATACTCCGAAAATATAGAAGAATACCGGAATCAGCGGATAACCTCCAAAATAATGTTCGGGCACCAAAGAGAAATAAGTGACTCCACCCACTCCACTCAACAAAAGAGTGATAAGAGTAAGATAGAGCAGATACTTACGCTTTGTTAGATTTATGCTCATTTTATGTTGCTGTGTTTTTCTGTTTCTAAATTCAATATTATCGTCAGGAGACACAAACGGATACCTTACCGTCACTCATCTCCACAAAACCACCCTGAATATCGAGCGTACATTCTTCATTATCATCGGTCACATAACTCAACTTCCCTTCTTTCAAAGAAGAGACGATCGGAGCATGTTGCGGCAAAATAGTAAACGATCCCATCGCTCCGGGCAGAGTCACACTATTTACTTCTCCATCGAATATCTCTTTTTCAGGAGAGACAATACTCAAATGCAATTCTTTCATTCTCAATAATGTGCTAATGTGCCGATATGCCAATGTGCCAATTGGCTGCGCACAATTAATTATTCAATTTTATGAATGGCCGTCTTACCAATTGGCACATTGGCATATCGGCACATTCATGCATTATTTCTTCGCCTGTTCGAGCAATTGTTTCCCCTTCTCAATGGCTTCTTCAATCGTACCCACATTCAGGAAAGCCTGTTCGGGCAGATCATCCACCTCGCCATCCAGAATCATACGGAAACCTTTGATCGTATCTTCTATGGAGACCATCACACCGGGTACGCCGGTAAACTGTTCGGCTACGGAGAAAGGTTGCGAAAGGAACCGTTGTACACGACGTGCACGATTCACAAGCGTCCTGTCTTCATCCGAAAGTTCTTCCATACCCAAAATCGAAATGATATCCTGCAACTCTTTGTTACGCTGAAGAATCTGTTTTACCCGCTGTGCCACTTCATAATGCTCCTGCCCCACGATATGCGGATCGAGAATACGTGAAGTGGAAGACAACGGATCTACCGCCGGATAGATGCCTAACTCCGTTATTTTACGGTCGAGTACCGTAGTGGCATCGAGGTGGGTAAAAGTAGTTGCCGGTGCCGGGTCGGTCAAGTCATCGGCAGGCACATATACAGCCTGTACAGATGTAATAGAACCGTATCGGGTTGAAGTGATCCGCTCCTGCATAGCTCCCATCTCTGTTGCTAACGTAGGCTGATAACCCACTGCCGAAGGCATACGTCCCAACAATGCCGAAACTTCAGAACCGGCCTGCGTGAAACGGAAAATATTGTCGATAAAGAACAGAATATCCCGTGGTCCGTCACCTTCCGAATGCATATCACGGAAAGATTCCGCTACCGTCAATCCGGACAAAGCCACAGAAGCACGTGCTCCCGGCGGTTCATTCATCTGACCGAACACTAATGATACCTGCGATTTCTTCACCTCCTCATAGTCAATTTTCGACAAATCCCAATGTCCTTTCTCCATGCTCTCTTTGAAAGCTTCTCCATAGCGGATAACCCCGGATTCTATCATCTCACGGAGCAAGTCATTACCCTCACGGGTACGCTCTCCCACTCCGGCAAATACAGAAAAACCATTATGTTTCTTGGCTATATTGTTAATCAGCTCTTGGATAAGCACCGTTTTGCCTACACCGGCGCCACCGAATAAACCGATTTTACCACCTTTTGAATAAGGCTCAAGAAGGTCGATTACTTTGATACCTGTATACAGCACTTCCTGTACAGTGGTCAAATCTTCAAATTTAGGGGGATCACGGTGAATGGAATAAGCCCCCTCACGGCTAAGCTCTTTCATACCGTCAATAGAATCGCCGACAACATTCATAAGTCGTCCTTTAATCTGTTCACCTACCGGCATGGTGATCGGCCCGCCCGTCGGATATACTTTCATACCACGCTGCAAACCGTCGGTACTATCCATTGCAACAGTTCTTACCGTATTTTCACCAATGTGTTGTTGCACTTCTACAATCAGAATTTTGCCGTTCGGCCTTCTTATCTCCAACGCATCGTGTATGCTGGGCAACACCAGTTCGGCCTCCGTACCTTCAAAGTACACATCGACCACAGGCCCGATTACCTGAGAGATATGTCCGATAATCTGTGACATAAGCAATCTTTTTATATATTATTTTCTAAACTTCATAGCATAGCAAGTCGCGTTTTTATCAACTTTACTATTAAAATAACGTCTGAGATTTTGTTTTGTTCACACACCCGTCAATACAAGTAGTTAAACAAACAACTGTGCAAATGTAGAAACAATTGTGATTCATTATTCTCATTTGCTTTTTTTTTGTTTTAGATAACATTCGTTAGGCCTAAAAATACTACTAACAGACCGATAATCACAACAAAAAAAGAGTATTTCTAACCAAAATATTATCTTAAGATTCATTTTATCAGAAAAACGTTTTTACCCAATCGAGTTTTCTGCATTTATCGCAAGAGTCAACTCATTAGATTGCAAAAGAGATAGTAAAGAGGACAACGAGTTTCGTGTCCGAGCACAACAAATTCGCCATAATGATCCGGAAAATGTAAGAAATCATAGCTTCCGGATGATCTGAAAAGATGATTATTAATTTTTGCAAACGATAAAATGTAATTATTATGACCATACGGCCCTGTTTTTCTTTATCGGATGTATGACTGCACGCCTTCACATACTTTTTGTGAAGTTATCAAAATCATAACTATCTCCCATCACCCCATATGAGACAACCGGACACAAGATCACCGGGAAGCATGCATATCATCATATAAAATACTGATATACTGCATTATATAAATCTAATATTTAAGATATAGAAATACGTATTTAAGGGTATGTTAATAACGTATTCTTAGATGCAAAAGATTCATTTTATAAAGGAAAGAAATACATTCTTTATCGGCAAGAATATAATAGCCCTAATGAACTGTTAAGAATGTTAATGAAAAGTGCCCCGTCACATCTATCATAACGGGGCACTTCATCTATGGATATTATTTTCACAAAGTATTTTTATCAGAATACTTCCACTTTTTCTGCTATACGTTTTGCCTTATCACGTAATGTATCCAGATCGGAGCCCAGAGGAGCATAGCAAAGAACAACTCCCATACGACGATTCACACGGGTAAACGGTTTACCAAAAATACGCAGGTAAGTATCTTCTTCTTTAGTCACCTCTTCCATACCACGATATTGCGGACGTTCCTGACTGGCAATCGGAGACAGAATCACTGCGCTCGCTCCTATCCTCTCCTGCTTAATGCCCGGAATAGGTAAGCCCAATACGGCACGCAGATGAAGTTCGAACTCATTCAGATTTTGTGTTCCGGCCAATGTCACCATACCGGTATCGTGCGGACGCGGAGAAAGTTCGGAGAAATATACCCCGTTGTCATGGCTCAAAAAGAATTCCACTCCCCACAAGCCAGCCCCGGTCAAAGCTCTTGTCACCTTCTCTGCCATCTTCTCAGCTTCTTTCAGATGAGCAGGATCGATATGCGCCGGCTGAAAACTTTCGCGATAATCTCCCCCCTTCTGTACATGTCCGATAGGCGGGCAAAACAGCGTCGGACCGTTTTTCTGGGTGACAGTAAGCAAGGTTATTTCGCTATCGAACTTGATGAACTCTTCAATAATAAGTTCACGGATATCACCACGACTGCCGTTGCAACCATACTCCCATGCATGTTCCAATTCGTCGGCGCTCTTCACCAACGACTGGCCTTTGCCGGAAGAAGACATCAAAGGTTTAACCACGCATGGGAAACCGATCTTATCGGCAGCTTCTTTCAATTCGTCCAAAGAAGTGGCATAAAAATATTTGGCGGTTTTCAGTCCCAATTCCTTAGCAGCAAGGTCGCGTATGGCTTTACGGTTCATGGTAAAGTTCACCGCACGGGCACTGGGCACTACCTGAATGCCTTCTTTCTCGAAGTCATACAAACGTTCGGTACGGATAGCTTCGATCTCCGGCACGATAATGTCCGGCTGATGTTTTCTGACCGCACGCTCCAATGCCTCACCATCGAGCATATTAAATACTTCACATTCATCGGCCACCTGCATAGCCGGAGCCCCGGCATACGAATCGCAGGCAATGATATACTGTCCTTTACGCTGAGCGGAAATAACAAACTCTTTTCCTAATTCACCGGAACCGAGTAAAAGTATTTTTTTCATGATTGAATATTTTTTAAATAATATGCAAAAGTAATGTTTTTCGATGAAACTTATTCAAATGACGAAGAGTAAAGATATAAAAAATGTCCCTGACCATCTTCAAACAGACAACCAGGGACTACATAATGAAAAATAAAGTAAAAAAAAATATTAAAGTACAATATTTATTGATGCTGCTCACGCAACAAATCATTCACGGTCTTCACCGGATTGAAAGTAGAAAGCGGCACTTCAACGAATACTGTATTCCAATCACTCATCGCACCGTTCCACAAGCCGGGAAGCTCCAGTGCTTTCAGGTCTTTGCCGTTCTTTGATTTATAAGAGATAAATCCGGTGGCTTTGTCTACATAATTCACCAAATCGAATTTATGTCCTTTATAATCACGCACAGCACATACAAGATCTACCGGATTAAAATGTGTTCCTTTTTCAAACATCTCTTTTGCAGCAGCATTATTCATATCGATCTGCGAGCTTTCCAATATCTGGAGAGAAATAGTACCGTCACTATTGTATGCAAGGAACGGGCCGCCACCGGGTTCGCCCACATTCTTCACCATACCGCATACACGCATCGGACGATTCAGTTTCTTCTTCAAGTACATTGCCAACTCGGAATCTTCAAGATTCTTCGTTTCCGGATTCTTACAGAATAAGCTCTTTTGTACAAACTGAAGGATTTCCATTACCTGATCATGAGAGTAATCACCGCTATCGAGCAATTCCAAATATTCGAAAGTCTGTTTCTGCAAAGCAACCAGCACACCGGCTATCAGCTTCTTATACAATACCGTATCCGCCTTCAATCTGTCCGGCACCACATTATCTATATTTTTTATAAAGATGATGTCGGCATCCAAATCGTTCAGATTCTCAATCAATGCTCCATGACCACCCGGACGGAAAAGCAATTTACCATTATCGCGGAAAGGCTGATTGTCCATATCGGCAGCAATCGTATCGGTACTGGGCTTCTGCTCTGAAAAAGTAATGTTATACTCAACACCGTAACGTTTTGCAAACTCTCCGGCTTTCTCGGCCACCAATACTTTGAAAAGTTCGCGGTGTTCCGTAGAGACTGTGAAATGTACATTTACCTTACCGCTCTTTCCGGCGGCATACATAGCACCTTCTGCCAAATGCTCTTCAAGCGGAGTGCGCGAACCTTCTTCATATTTATGGAATTTGAGCAACCCTTTGGGTAAAGCCCCATAGTTCAATCCAGCTTCTTCCAACAAAGCCGCAACCACAGCTTTGTAATTTCCTTCACCCATCAATCCGGGAATATCTTTTCCTGTCATACGCCGGCAAGCCACATTCAAATCATCATAAAATGCATATTTATCGATACCTTCAAAGAATGCCTGTTCAAACTTCGTCGTAGGCCGTTCATAGTCAGCTCCTAAAAACTCAAACAGATTCTTGAACATACGACTGGCAGCTCCCGAAGCAGGAACAAACTTTACAATCGTCTTATCCGTATTCTTATATGCATCCCATGCTGCAAGATATGCTTCCTGTTCATCTGTGGCAGGAGCCAGAATTCCCTTCTCTACAGACGCTGCCGCATCCAACTTTAAATATGGAAAACCTTTTTCGAAGCAAGCCAGTTGCTCGGCTATCTGTGCTTCCGAAATACCTTTTTTGGCAAGCAACTCTTTGTCTTGTGGTGTTATCATACGTATCTAATTTTATTAATTGATGCCCAAAAATACAAAATGTTATTTAGTTATGCTCTTTTACTAAACAAAAAAAACTACTTTTACAGCAAAATAATAATTAGCCAATGTGCCAATATGCCAATGTGCCAATTGCCATGCGGTACATTTTTTCATAGCGCAGCCAATTGGCACATTGGCATATTGGCACATTGGCTAATTATTCAATTGGTACATTTAAATGATTATTTATCATGGAGAATATTTCATTTTTCACCCCAGAAGAGAAAGCTGAGCTATTCGCTTTATACAAACAACTGATACGGACAGCAGGAGAAAGTATCACAAAGGATGACACCCGGAAATTGAAAAAATACCTTATTCATGCAGCACAGTGTAATCATCTTTGCCGCAATAACTTTGGTATGAATCCTGTAATCAGAGATTTACAAACGGCTGTTATAGTAGCCGATGAAATAGGAATGAAAGGTTCGTGCCTGGTGGGAATCATGTTGCACGAAATCGTAAAAAATAACGTATTACCGCTCACAACCGTACGCAGTGAATTCGGAGAAGATGTAGCAAGTATCATTACCGGGTTGGTAAAGACAAACGAACTTTACGCCAAAAGTCCGGCCATCGAATCGGAAAATTTCCGTAACCTGCTCCTCTCATTTGCCGAAGATATGCGGGTGATTCTGATCATGATTGCCGACCGCGTCAATATCATGAGGCAAATCAAAGACTCCGACAACGAAGAAGACCGTGTTAAAGTAGCCAATGAAGCAGCCTATCTGTATGCTCCACTGGCTCACAAGTTAGGGTTGTACAAGCTAAAATCCGAATTGGAAGACCTGTCACTAAAATACACCAAACGGGATACATATTACTTCATCAAAGACAAACTGAATGAAACAAAAGCGTCCCGCGATAAGTACATCGCATCCTTTATCGAACCGATCAAACGAAAAGTGACAGAAGCCGGCTTGAAGTTCGACATCAAAGGACGCACCAAATCCATTCATTCCATCTGGAATAAAATTCAGAAACAAAAAACATCTTTCGAGGGCATCTACGATCTCTTTGCAATCCGTATCATCATCGATGCGGAACCGGATAAAGAAAAGCAGGAATGCTGGCAGGTATACTCCATTGTGACAGACATGTACCAGCCCAACCCGAAACGCCTGCGCGACTGGCTTTCCATCCCGAAAAGCAACGGTTACGAATCACTCCATATCACAGTAATGGGGCCGGAAGGAAAATGGGTGGAAGTACAGATCCGTACCCGCCGAATGGACGAAATAGCCGAACGGGGACTGGCTGCCCATTGGCGCTATAAAGGAATAAAAGGAGAAACCGGACTCGATGAATGGCTGACTTCCGTACGCGAAGCACTTGAAAACCCGGACAATGATTCACTGAAAGTGATGGATCAGTTCAAAATGGACTTATACGAAGATGAAGTATTCGTATTTACCCCCAAAGGAGACCTTTTCAAACTGGCCAAAGGAGCGACCGTACTCGATTTTGCCTTTCACATTCACAGTAAGCTGGGATGTAAATGTATCGGTGCAAAAGTAAACGGAAAAAATGTACAGCTCAAACAAAAGCTGAACAGCGGTGACCAAGTGGAGATTATGACATCGAACACCCAGACGCCCAAACAAGACTGGTTGAACATTGTAACAACTTCCAAAGCACGCACCAAAATACGCCAAGCCCTGAAAGAGATGGTGGCGCGCCAGCACGATTTTGCCAAAGAGACACTGGAACGCAAATTCAAAAACAGGAAAATGGAGTATGATGAGGGTACGATGATGCGCCTCATCAAACGATTGGGTTATAAAGTAGTAACCGAATTCTACCAGGCCATTGCCGACGGTACGCTGGATGTAAACGACTTACTGGATAAGTATACCGAATTGCAAAAACGTGAAAGTGATACGCACGATGAAATCACCTATCGCAGCGCTGAAGGGTATAACCTGCAAAATCAGATAGAAGAAGGTAATACGAAAGAGGACGTACTTGTTATCGACCAGAATCTGAAAGGATTGGAATTTAAACTGGCCAAATGCTGTAATCCCATCTATGGAGATGATGTTTTCGGTTTCGTTACCGTTTCTGGAGGTATTAAAATCCACCGTGCAGACTGCCCGAATGCCGATCAAATGAGAGAACGTTTCGGATACCGTATCGTAAAAGCGCGTTGGGCAGGAAAGTCGCAAGGCACGCAATACCCGATCACGCTCCGTGTAGTAGGACATGATGATATCGGAATCGTAACCAATATAACTTCGATTATCTCAAAAGAAAACGACATCACTTTGCGCTCAATCGGTATCGATTCGCACGACGGTTTGTTCTCGGGCACAATGACCATCATGGTGGGTGATACCGGACGTCTGGAAGCTTTGATAAAAAAATTACGGACGGTAAAAGGGGTAAAACAGGTAAGTAGAAATTAAATAATGTATCAATGTGCCAATATGCCAATGTGCCAATTGGCTGCGCTATAAAAAAAACATACCGCATGGTAATTGGCACATTGGCATATTGGCACATTAAAAAATTATTTTCATGGAACCATTTAGTATAAAAAAACGTTTGAAAAGTTTCACGTATGCCGGGAAAGGGATTAAGAGTTTTGTCTGCCGGGAACATAACGTATGGATTCATTTGAGCATTGCCTTACTGACAATTATGGCAGGTTTCTTTTTTGAGATACACCGGATTGAATGGATAGCCATCATTATCTGTATCGGCGTTGTCATTGCAGCAGAAGCCTTCAATACGGCTATTGAAAGACTGGTCAATCTTACATCACCGGAATGGAATCCGATAGCAGGCGAAGTAAAAGACATTGCAGCAGGTGCAGTACTGATATGTGCCGTTGCTGCGGCAATTGTAGGATTGGTTATCTTTATACCTTATATATAAGCCTCTCCGCAGGAGAGGGAGTAACCTTAGCCCCCTCTCCCACGGAGAGGGTTGGGGAGAGGCCTCACCCTCTTTCTTTTAAAATAAGGATAAGCCAATAGCACAAAAAATAAAAGTGCTATAGGAGACACAATACGTCCCAAGTGATAAATGGACTCCACTGACGATTCTACACTCATATAACAGGCAACAGCAACTCCCAAAGACATTCCGGTTTCCCATGCCAAAAGATAAGTCGTATTAGCCGTACCGCGCTGACAGTGATGTGATAACTTCACAAATATCAATAGAAACTCCGGAGTAACCAAGCCCAAGCCTAAACCTAATAACATAGCAACAACAGAGGTGGGCAACTCTTCCAAAAGAGTGAAAGAAACCATCATCAAGCTGATTCCCAATATGATTATTCTCAATGATTTTTCCTCCCGGTAGACCAATTTAGCCAATAATACGGAAAAAAGAAACCCCACTCCCACAATTGCAAAAAACGGAATTGTTATCTTACCTATCAAGACATCACTCAATGAGTGATGAAACACCGGCAACAACAATCCCGGAATAAAAGCAATCAAAGCAAAATTAAGAGCGGGCAACCATCCACGAGGCAAAAGGAAACGATCGGACGAACATAGTCTTGTTACGATCGGCGCCCTAAAAGGCACGTATACCCGGGATACAAAGAAAACTCCCACTAACCCGCATATAACCGAAACATACAACAGGATATGAAAATCATACCATTGATAAATCACCACTCCTAATGCAATACCGACCAGCATCCCTATCCGTGCAGCCCACGCAAAAGCGACATTGCCCGAACTGCGCAAATGGGTACCGGTAATATCGATAGCCAATGTAATGCCCGCCGTAGTAGCCATACCGAATGCAATTCCCTGCACCAAACAAAGCAACAACAACTGAGTGATATCGTTTACAAAACCATATCCCGCTGTTGCTGCAATCATAACGGCAAACGAAAAGGCACAAACATATTTACGTTTATAGGCATCTACCAGATAGGCATGAAAAGGCCCGATAGCAAACATTCCCAACGTAAGCAAAAGAAACATTGCTCCGGTTTGAGACACCGGAGCACCTAAACGATCTGCCATCTCTGCCGGAACAACCGGGAAAAGCATATATAAGGATATGAACAATAAAAAATTGGCAATACATATCCGTATAAAATGGATTGTCCACAATCGGTTTCCCATACAGATTTAGTATTGTTCCTTCTCGTTCGGGAAGTCGCAATTCTTCACATCCGAAACGTAACGGCTGATAGCATCCGTCATTACGGTGAACAAGTCGGCATAGCGACGCAGGAAACGGGGGCGGAAACCATTGTTCATACCCAACATGTCTTGAATAACCAATACCTGGCCATCTACATCACCACCGGCACCAATGCCGATAACAGGAATCGTCAATTCACTTGCTACACGCTTGGCCAATGCAGCCGGTATTTTTTCAAGAACCAATGCAAAACAACCGGCTTCCTCAAGCAGATGTGCATCACGAATCAATTTCTCCGCCTCTGCTTCATCTTTGGCACGAACCGTATAAGTGCCATACTTATTAATGGATTGCGGCATCAATCCGAGGTGTCCCATAATAGGAATACCGGCACAAAGAATGCGCTTAACCGTTTCGATAATCTCTTCACCGCCTTCCAACTTCAATGCGTCGGCATGGCTCTCTTTCATTATACGGATGGCGGAAGCAAGTCCTTCTTTAGAATTTCCCTGATAAGAACCGAACGGCATATCAACCACTACCATAGCACGCTTTACAGCACGTACAACCGACTTTCCATGATAAATCATCTGATCGAGTGTAATAGGAAGCGTAGTTACATTACCCGCCATCACATTGGAAGCAGAGTCACCGACAAGAATCACATCCATCCCGGCACCATCTACAATCTGTGCCATAGTGTAATCGTAGGCAGTCAACATAGATATCTTCTCGCCTCTTTCTTTCATTTCTATCAGGCGGTGTGTAGTCACTTTTCTTGTATCATCTGATATATATCCAGCCATGTTTCTATATATTTATGGATTAATAAATAGGCCGCAAAGGTATAACTTTTAATTCATAACGAACAAAAAAAAGGAAAGAATTCATAACCGGACAAGTCAAACAAACTGACTACTAAATGGTCAACAACTTGTCATAAGTCATTCCGGTAAAGTCGTCGATGATGTAATCGGCTTTGCCGGCAATGGCTTCACGAGAATTAGTAGTGGCCAAGCCGATCACCTTGGCACCGGAAGAGCGTCCGGCCTGCAAACCGTGGAAGGAATCTTCAAAAACAAAACTATTTTCCGGAACCGTTCCAAAAATCTCCATTCCAAGCAGGAAACAATCGGGAGCCGGTTTGGAACGCTTAAACATGTCTCCGGTAAGAATACGGTCGAATTGTTCTTTAAATTCGGGATGGGTCCGATAGACGTTTTCCATTTTTTCATCATTGGAACTGGTAACAAGTGCTATCTTGACATTATGGCGACGCAGCTCTACAAGGAAATCCTGTACACCCGGAAGATATTCGTATGCCATATCTTTTTCAAACAGATTGAGATCAGAAGTGATCTGCTCCCGTACACTGACAAGTTCTCCTGCAAAATGCTTATCATAAATCTGTGTCAGAGTCTGTCCTTTAATACCCGGGCCGAAATTCTTCACATGCAGATATTTCTCTCCCTGCTCATTCCAAAAGATGGTATATTGCAGTTCTGTGTCCATGATAACGCCGTCAAAATCAAATAATGCGGCAATTGTTTTCGTAGTGTCCATATAAACTTTCTTTTACCTTTAAACGTTAAACGTTGTATTAACTCGGATGCAAAGTTCAGAATAATCGACGGATAAGACAAATAATTCGTACCTTTGCACCACTTAAAAAACTGTAACGAACCGACATATGGCACAGCAAACCGATCCACGTATCTTAGGAACCGAAAAGATTGGGAAACTCCTATTGCAATATTCCATTCCCGCTATTATCGGAATGACCATCACCTCGCTTTATAATATAATAGACAGCATCTTCATCGGACATGGTGTAGGTGCCATGGCTATTTCCGGACTGGCTATCACTTTCCCGTTAATGAACCTTGTAGTGGCTTTCTGTGTACTTATATCCGCCGGTGGTGCCACTATTTCATCCATCCGGCTGGGTCAGAAAGATATAGACGGAGCTACGGAGGTATTAGGAAATACATTGATGTTGTGCCTTATCAACTCGGTAGTATTCGGAGGAATCGCTTTTCTTTTTCTGGATCCGATATTAAACTTCTTCGGTGCCAGTCCGGCGACTCTCCCGTATGCACGCGATTTCATGCAAGTTATTCTGTTGGGAACTCCCGTCACTTATACCATGATAGGCCTGAACAATGTGATGCGCGCCACCGGATATCCTAAAAAGGCAATGCTGACATCCTTGGTCACTGTTTTGGCAAATGTCATTATAGCTCCTATTTTCATCTTCCATTTTCACTGGGGAATCCGTGGTGCCGCTATGGCAACCGTTGTTTCTCAATTTATAGGAATGGTATGGGTAGTGCAACACTTCCGCAGTAAAAACAGTTTCGTACATTTCCATCACGGATTCTGGCGATTGAAGAAGCGCATCGTAGGAAGCATTTTTTCTATTGGCATGTCGCCCTTCGCCATGAATGTCACCGCTTGTGTAATCGTTATCATCATTAATAACGGTTTACAAAAATACGGCGGTGACATGGCAATCGGTGCCTATGGCATCATGAACCGGCTATTAATGCTTTATGTAATGATTGTAATGGGGCTGACAATGGGAATGCAGCCGATTATCGGCTACAACTACGGAGCGCAAAAACAAGATCGTGTGAAGCATACGTTACGATTGGGAATTATCGTCGGGGTACTGATCACCAGTAGCGGATTTATCATCTGTGAACTGTTCCCGCATGCGGTTTCGGCCATTTTCACCGATAGTGAAGAACTGATAAATATGGCGGCAACAGGTTTGCGTATTTGTATTCTGATGTTCCCTCTGGTAGGTGCTCAGATTGTGATTTCCAACTTTTTCCAAAGTATCGGAAAAGCTAAAATCAGTATCTTCCTCTCGCTGTCGCGACAATTGGTATATCTCTTACCGGGACTTTTGATATTCCCCGGTTGGTATGGTCTGAACGGTATCTGGATAAGCATGCCCGTAGCAGACGGACTGGCATTCATTACCGCAATCATCATCCTGACGGTCTATACCAGGAAAATAAAAAATACGGTTTCATAACCGTTATCTTTTCCGGTAAGGTCTCGCGCTCTCTTATCGACATAAAAACCTCATTCAGCGTCGAAATTTTCCCCAACGTCTATCATTTTTGCAGCAGTTATTATAGGTACGTATCTTCGCATACGTCAAAAAGAATAATAAACTGTAAGAAATATGATAAATGTAAGAAGATTGACAGTGATAACACTCTGCGTAACCGGCAGTAGCATAAGCGGTAATATTCTCCGGGCACAAGACAATCCGGCTATGGATATTTCTGTAACTCCTGCCACAGAACAAACAGTAGAGAACGGTTCTCAGCAGTTCCCTGACGAATGGACGCTACAGAATTGTATCGATTATGCCTTGGAACAAAACATTACCTTGCGCAAAAGCCGTATCACGGCAGAAAGTACCGCAGTCGATGTGAAAACAGCTAAAGCGGCACTCTTTCCTAACCTCTCGTTCTCAACGAGCCAAAACATGATAAACCGTCCGTATCAGGAATCGAGCAGTACTGTAAGCGGATCGGAAATTATCCGTAACAACAGTAAAACCAGTTACAACGGAACGTATGGACTAAATGCCCAATGGACTATTTACAACGGCAGCAAGCGTCTCAAGACCATCGAACAGGAAAAGTTAAACAATCGTGCAGCTGAACTGGACGTAGCAACCTCGGAGAATGATATTGAAGAGACAATCACCCAAACCTACGTACAGATACTTTATGCTGCTGAATCGGTAAAGGTGAACGAATCTACCCTTGCTCTGAGCCAGGCGCAATACGAACGCGGCAAAGAACTCTTTGCTGCCGGAAGCATCTCCAAAGCAGATCTGGCACAACTGGAAGCACAGGTCAGTACCGACCGCTATCAGCTTGTTACTGCACAGTCCAGTCTGCAAGATTACAAACTGCAGCTTAAACAACTCCTTGAGTTGGACGGTGAGGAAGAAATGAATCTCTATCTGCCTACATTAGAGGACAGTAATGTACTATCTCCGCTACCCACCAAAACAGATGTATACCAAGCTGCTCTTGCCCTGCGTCCGGAAATAGAATCAAGCAGACTCAATGTACAAGCGTCGGAACTCAACATCGATATAGCCCGTGCAGGATATATGCCCAGTATCAGTCTGAGTGCAGGTATCGGCACAACCAATACAAGCGGTTCGGACTATACTTTCGCCCAGCAAGTGAAAAACGGATGGAACAACTCTATCGGAGTATCCGTGAGCGTCCCCATCTTTAATAACCGCCAAACGAAAAGTGCCGTACAAAAAGCCAAACTTCAACGTGAAACCAGCATGCTCAACTTGCTGGATGAACAAAAAAATCTGTATAAGGCAATCGAGGGTCTCTGGTTGGATGCCAACACCGCCCAACAGCGTTACGTAGCTGCCCAAGAAAAACTGCGCAGTACACAAACCAGTTATGAACTGGTAAGCGAGCAGTTTAACATGGGCATGAAAAATACAGTAGAATTACTGACCGAAAAAAACAATCTCCTCAGCGCACAGCAAGAAACACTTCAAGCCAAATACATGGCAATATTGAATGCACAACTGTTGAAGTTCTATCAAGGAGAAGAAATTCAGTTATAAAGCAACAATAATGCAAAGTTTAATCAGGCATTATCGGTAGAGAAAAAACAGTAAATAATAAATTATAATATAAACCATATGAACAAGAAGAAAATTATCCTCATCGCTATCGTTATAATAGTGGTGGCAGGTGGTGCAATATGGATATTCAGTGGTTCGAAAGCCAAACACAAGATTTCGTATACCACTGTTACCGTAAGCAAAAGCGACATCTCCAATTCCGTAACTGCTACGGGAACTATCGAACCGGTAACAGAAGTAGAAGTCGGTACACAAGTCTCAGGTATCATAGACAAGCTATATGCCGACTATAACTCAGTAGTAAGCAAAGGGCAACTCATTGCGGAAATGGATAAAGTCACCCTTCAAAGCGAACTGGCATCCGCACAAGCTACTTACGACGGAAACAAAGCAGAATACGAGTATCAGAAAAAGAATTATGAACGCAGCAAGGGGTTGCATGAGAAACAACTTATCAGCGATACTGACTATGAACAGGCACTTTATAATTATGAAAAGGCCAAAAGTCAGTTTGATAGCAGTAAAGCAGCTCTGGCAAAGGCCGAACGTAATCTGTCATATGCCACCATCACCTCCCCTATCGACGGTGTAGTCATCGACCGGGCGGTAGAAGAAGGACAAACGGTAGCTGCCGGCTTCGAGACACCGACCCTCTTTACTATTGCCGCCGATTTAACCCAAATGCAGGTAGTAGCCGATGTAGACGAAGCTGACATAGGCGGTGTAGAAGAAGGACAGCGCGTAAGCTTTACGGTAGATGCTTACCCCAATGATGTATTCGAGGGGCGTGTAACACAAATCCGCTTGGGCAGCAGTAGCAGTACAAGCAGCAGTACAACCAGTACGACCACAAGCGTGATCACTTATGAAGTAGTCATCTCTGCACAGAACCCCGATCTGAAACTTAAACCCCGCCTGACTGCCAACATTACTATTTATACTCTCGACAAACAAGGAGTGCTCAGTGTGCCTTCCAGAGCATTACGTTTTACGCCGGAAGTTCCTTTAATCAGCCCGCAAGATATTGTAAAAGATTGTGAAGGCGAACATAAACTATGGACAAAAGAAGGAAATACGTTCACGGCCCATCCGGTACAAATAGGTATCAGTAATGGTATCAAAACAGAAATCACCAGTGGCATAAGTGAAGGCACTCAAGTTATAAACGAAGCCAATCTCGGTACAGATAACGAGTCACAACCGATGGTAGAGAATAATGGAGAGAACAAGGAGCAAAGTCCTTTCATGCCGGGACGTCCGGGAGGAAAAAAGAAATAATGTGCTAATATGCCGGTTGATTACCCAATTTCATTCACACATGTAATGACAACCGGCATATCGACATATTAAACAATGACCAATTATGGAAAAAAAAGTAATCGAATTACATAACATCAAACGAAACTTCCAAGTAGGAGAAGAAACCGTCCATGCTTTACGCGGCATCTCTTTTACCATCAACGAAGGAGAGTTTGTGACCATTATGGGTACATCGGGATCGGGAAAATCGACCCTGCTCAATACATTGGGTTGTCTCGACACTCCGAGTAGCGGTGAATACCTGCTCGATGGCATTTCCGTACGCACGATGAGCAAACCTCAACGTGCCATTTTGAGAAACCGTAAAATCGGATTTGTCTTTCAAAGCTATAATCTGCTGCCGAAAACGACTGCCGTAGAAAATGTAGAACTTCCTTTGATGTATAATGCAAGCGTCAGCGCTTCAGAACGTCGGCGCCGTGCCATCGAAGCATTACAAGCCGTAGGATTAGGGGATCGTTTGGAACATAAGTCCAACCAGATGTCCGGCGGACAGATGCAACGTGTAGCCATTGCCCGCGCTTTGGTCAATAATCCTGCTGTAATATTAGCGGACGAAGCTACGGGTAACCTTGATACACGCACCTCATTCGAAATCCTTGTACTCTTTCAGAAATTACATGCAGAGGGACGCACGATCATCTTTGTAACCCACAATCCGGAAATAGCTCAATACAGCAGTCGGAATATCGTCCTTCGTGACGGACAAATCAAAGAAGATACTGCCAATCAGAACATCCAATCGGCCGCAGAAGCACTGGCAGCTTTGCCACTGCCGGAGGAGGAGTAAGAAGATGATCGATCCGAAGATGTACGATTAGACGATTTACTATTTACGATTGGAAATACTTTTATTTACGGCTTGTTGATGAAAAGTATACCATTTAGCCAATTAGCCATTTTCTAAAGTAACCTCAATCGTAAATCGTAAATTGTCTAACCGTAAATCTCCCGGTCTTTAGATCGTTTAATCGTTAATTGCCTAATTATAAACAAAATGAATGGAACCAATTTATTCAAAATAGCCCTCCGGGCATTAGCCAACAATAAACTAAGGGCTTTCCTGACAATGCTTGGAATAATCATTGGCGTTGCCTCGGTTATCACCATGCTGGCCATCGGACAAGGTTCAAAACGAAGTATCCAGACGCAAATTGCTGAAATGGGATCGAATATGATTATGATACATCCTGGTGGCGACATGCGTGGAGGGGTACGTCGGGATGCTTCAGAAATGCAAACGTTGAAGTTGGAAAATTACGAAAAGTTACGCGATGAGTCCAACTATCTGGCCGGCATAAGCCCTAATGTCTCTTCTTCAGGGCAACTTGTCTATGGTAACAACAACTACCCGTCATCTGTCAATGGAGTAGGACTGGATTATCTAAGTATCCGGCAACTGACAATTGAAAACGGAGAGATGTTTACGGAAGCAGACATACAAAGTTCCGCAAAAGTATGCATAATCGGGAAAACCATTGTAGATAACCTATTCCCCGACGGAAGTGATCCCGTAGGACGTGTCATCCGTTTTGGAAAAATCCCTTTCCGTGTTGTCGGAGTTTTAAAATCCAAAGGATACAATTCTATGGGTATGGATCAGGATGACATCGTACTGGCACCTTACACAACGGTCATGAAGCGTCTACTTGCCGTAACCTATTTGCAAGGTATCTATGCATCTGCCCTTTCGGAAGACATGACCGACTATGCTACGGAAGAGATAACCAGAATTTTGCGTCGTGAACATAAACTGAAGGATTCGGATGAAGACGATTTCACCATCCGTAGCCAGCAAGAGCTCAGTACCATGCTGAATTCTACCACCGATTTAATGACAACCCTATTAGCCTGCATTGCCGGCATTTCTCTGGTAGTAGGCGGTATCGGCATTATGAATATCATGTATGTATCTGTTACAGAACGCACACGGGAGATCGGTCTTCGCATGTCAGTCGGTGCACGTGGAATCGATATCCTCAGCCAATTCCTTATAGAAGCCATTCTGATCAGTATCACAGGAGGTATCATCGGAGTCATTATCGGCTGCGGTGCCAGTTGGATTGTAAAAAGTGTAGCCCACTGGCCTATCTTTATACAGCCTTGGAGTGTTTTCCTATCGTTTGCCGTATGTACCATTACAGGTGTATTTTTCGGATGGTATCCGGCTAAGAAAGCTGCCGACCTCGATCCGATAGAAGCGATCCGATACGAATAACAGGTGATTTTTATTATCTTTGCACATTATGAAACAATATACCAACAACCACATTCGGTTTGCCGAAGTCCTGACCCATGTCATCGGTTGGGGGATTGTATTCGGATTTCCGTTTTTTATCATCAATCGCGGAGGAGAAGCAATTGACTGGATGGGATACTTGCGCCATAGCGGAGTCTCCCTCTCCTTTTTTATAGTATTCTATCTCAATTACTTCTTGCTTATACCCCGATATTTATTCAGTGGACGCATCCGCGAATATATGTTGCTCAACCTCGCGTTGATCATACTTATGAGTGGCGGTCTTCATCTATGGCAAAGCGTCCTTTTTGGCAATACTCCACCGAAAGCTCCCCGTAAAGATCTGCCTCCTGGTTGGATTTTCTTTGTTCGGGATATGTTCTCAATGGTACTTACCATCGGACTGTCCGCAGCAATCAAAATGAGTATTCGCTGGGGACAAGTAGAAGATGCCCGTCGTGAAGCCGAAAAGAGCCGTACTGAAGCTGAATTGAAGAACTTAAGAAATCAATTGAATCCACATTTTCTACTCAACACCCTGAATAATATTTATGCACTTATTGCTTTCAATACAGACAAAGCGCAATTAGCCGTACAAGAACTGAGTAAACTTCTCCGTCACGTATTATATGATAACCAACAGACCTACGTCTCATTAGGAAAAGAAATGGACTTTATACGCAATTATATAGAATTAATGCGTATTCGTCTTTCTTCTAATGTGACCGTAGAAACACATATCGATATCGCTCCGGATAACCGGACAGAAATAGCCCCCCTAATTTTTATTTCACTTATAGAAAATGCATTCAAACATGGCATCTCTCCCACAGAGCCCAGTTTTATACGCATTTCTTTTTCTGAAGGCAACGGCGAAGTGAAATGTGAAATTACCAATAGCTATCATCCCAAAGCCGAAACAGATAAAAGTGGTTCGGGCATCGGATTGGAGCAAGTAAGTAAAAGACTGGAATTAATCTATCCGGGGCGTTATCAATGGCAACGCGGAACAAGTAAAGATAAAAAAGAGTATTCATCGAAATTAGTGATTAAAGTAGTGATGAGTGAATATCACTAATCCACTCATCACTAATCTCTCTAACCACTAAAATTATGACTCTAAATTGTGCTATCGTAGACGACGAGCCTCTGGCTCTTGATTTATTGGAGAGTTATGTCAATAAAACTCCATTTCTCGCGCTGGCTGGTAAATATTCCAGTGCAGTACAAGCGATGAAAGAATTACCGGGCAATCCTGTCGATCTTCTTTTTCTCGATATCCAAATGCCCGAACTGAACGGTCTGGAATTCTCTAAAATGGTAGACAGCCATACTCGTATCATATTTACCACTGCTTTCAATCAATATGCTATTGACAGTTATCGTGTAAATGCCCTCGACTATCTGTTAAAACCAATCTCTTATGTAGATTTCCTACAAGCTGCCAATAAAGCATTACAATGGTTCGAGCTTGTACAGAAGCCTGAAGAGATTGAAAGTATTTTCGTAAAAAGCGATTATAAACTCATCCAGGTGGAACTGAAAAAGATTCTCTATATTGAAGGATTAAAAGATTACATTAAAATATATACAGAAGACCAACCGAAGCCCATCCTTTCATTAATGAGTATGAAAGCAATGGAAGAATTACTCCCTCCCAACCGTTTCATGAGGGTACACCGTTCGTTCATCGTACAAAAAGACAAAATACGCATTATAGATCGTGGTCGAATTGTTTTTGACAAGACCTATATTCCTGTCAGTGACAGTTACAAACAGCCTTTTCAAGCCTTTCTTGATGAAAGAAGTTGAAAAAAGAGTCGTTTATCGGTAAAAAACGCCGATTTGTCTATTCCTGTTTGTTTAATAAATAATAAATACATATCTTTGTACCGAACAGAAAAGGAGTTGTGAAACTCTGAGAATAGAATAGTTTAGTTAAGTCTAGTTTAGTTTTTGTGTTAAATGGCTTCCTCGTCGGCGGACGAACAAGGAAGCCATTTTTATATAATATTTTAATACTATTTCATATATACAAAAACTGTACCAAAACAAAACACAAGTTCTATGACTTTGTTGGTACAGTTTGAATTCCAATAACCGCACACTGTTTATTCTCAAAAAAGAAATTATCTCATTTCTTTTGGTATGTGGGTTCTTGTTATTAATGAGCTTCCTGCTTCGTTGAAATAATAAACCAATGATTGGGATTAGACACTTTTGTGAATTTTAGCTCTTGAGGATAAATATTATTATCCGCTTCGATAATGAACTCATTTTCTCCTTCTTTAGAGAGGAAAGTAAGTAACGGTTCATAAGCTTTATAATAATATTGTGCACTCATAGCATAGCCCTTCCACAGGATACGGATATGGTCAGTGGTTCCTTCCACTATCTCATACTGAGTTGTATACACACTACCGATATTATCCCGACAAACAGCCAAAACGGCCTGATAATTCTCTTCGGGTTCAAACGGATTGGCATATAAGCCAAGATAGAAATCATTGAACTCGGTGTTAAAATCACTATTCATTATATAAACCATACTGTTCCATAACTGACGAAAACGAGTACTACTGCGCTTATTTGCAAAATACCAAGTATCCGTTGTCTGGTTAAAAATACGGTTAATCGAAAGAGTCCCTATTTCTATTGTATTTTCATCATCCTTATAGACAAGTTTTTGAGTAGTATCGTCCCAAATAAAATGATCAACAGTAACCCCTCCGATAGTGACAGGCTGGGCACACTGTACTCCCTCAACTGTGAGTACAAACGACATTACATGAGTCTCAACTGCTTCGTCAGTCGTATAAGACAAATTGAAACAACGTGCAAATGAGCTCTTAGCTAACATACTCACAGGCTTTCCATTCAAAGTCATATCCAAATATTTGGTATCTACCAAAGTCGCCATCTTATCGATTTTGGACAAATATTCGCTCCAAGATACATCTGTAGATAACCTATGCAATTCCACTCTCTGATAGGTCTTTTTACCTTTGAGTACAATATGGTCAGAAGTATGCTCCATAACATAGAATTCGTAATCACCTCCGAATCCTATTCCATCCGATTGAGGGTCGGAAAACTGATGAAAAATCCTATTATATGTGTCAAATGACAATAAAATGCCATTTTCATGTTTTAATGTATACATGCCCGATTCTTTCCGGGTATTGTCTCCACTCACCGCTTTCTCTGCAGAAAACGTGGCCATGCCGTCCTCGTCAAACGACACAAGCAACTGATATCCTCCATACTGTGAAGCATTGGGAAAATACTCCATTATCCACCCGTTTTCCGCTTCCTGAAGATCCTCACGGCATGCTTTTTCTTCTTCCGTAAGGCGTTCATTTGAATTTCCATCATAAATATCTTTTTCTTCACCTGTACATGAGCCTAAGAAGAAAAGAGTTATGCTAATCAAAATAAATAGTATCTTTTTCATATCGGGTACAATTATCAAAGTGAATCAAGTTCCGTTGAACGTCTTGCAATAGCCTCTCTCAATTTATCTATATCAATATTCCAAGCTGTTTTTAACCATTCACGAGCTATTTTCAGCTTAGAAAGAATGACCGTTTTCCCATTTCCGGTACCGGTATCCTGTTTATCCGGTAATTCGTCTTTGGCTTCTTGATCTGTAAAAGTAGCCTGACGAAGTATTTCGTTCCAATCGGCATCCGTACGAGTCAGATAGTTGGCAATCACCTCCACAAAATCCTCACGTGCCTCACTACTGGCATAATTACCTACAAATCCCATACGCTGGGCTTGCTCATTAGTACGATTCATCCATCCCGTAGGAGAATAATTACTTACAGAAATCTCATTAAATTCAGTAGGATAATTCTTAGTCTGATGCAAAATATGAGCAAATTCATGATGCATCGTACGGAAATAATATAAGTTCAAAAGCTCTATATTGGTTTTATCCAGTGAATTGATTTTGTACAAGGTAACCTTGAGCCCTTTATCGGCAGTACCCAATACCTCTGTCTTTGAATCCGGATTGACAGCCGAAGAACCGATCAAATTAATAATACGCGGTCCGTATTGTTTCATAAAAACTTCACCGCATACTTCATCATAAGCTCCCAGCCAAAGATGCTTAATTAATTTAGCCATCTCTTTCGCTTTATCCAATTCAGCCGGCACCAGATTATAACTCATATCAGTCTCGATATCCTCGAGTTGATATTTTAAATCAATATTATATGGTTGCACATAATTCGCCAATAACCAATTATCGAATTCATTTCGTTCAACAGTCATTTTCCTGAATTTACTGTCTTCCAAATCATCTTCGCCACACGAAGTAAAAAATGGCACAAACACCATGAACAGAAATGAATAAAGGATTGCGTATTTCAAATTTCGTATCATATTCATATATTTCTTTTGTATCATTCAATAAATCTTCTACCTGGGATTGGGAGTAAGCCCTGCACCGATCACATCTGTAGGTATCTGGATGGCCCTTCTCAAATCATCCACTTTCAAAACATCCTCGTTACCACCACTGATATTGTGTGTAACTTCAATACCATAACGTTTGATATCGAACCACCGCAAACCCTCATGAACAGTCTCTATTCGCCGTAGATGCAATATACAATTAACAAAATTAAGCTGCTCCCCATTTTCAATAACAAATTTCGGATGTAAATCTTTTTTTGTCCTTTCTGTAGCCTGACTGCCGTAATACTGATTGATTGCAGAACGTGAAACAGTTGTACCTGAAGCATGTGTATCACACCAAGCTTGTATATCGGCTACAGCACGATCATAATCTTTCTGGTAGATAAATGCTTCGGCACGGCAAAGTAAAAGTTCATCGGTAGTAAAAGCAGTAGTAACAATATGTGCTTGGCCGATACCGGCAACCTTATCAGTATATTCGAAATATTCTATCAGTTTTGGAAATACCAATCCATATTCCTGAGTACCGAATAGCTTATCAAAATATTTCAGTGAACGCTCATTTCCCCAAATACCGGCACTTAACAATGTTTCCAGCATTTTAGCAATAGGATGCCCATAACGCCGATACGACTTATAAACTCCGGTCATACGGGCATAAGCCGATACCGCAGTCTGCAAAAGCAAATTGCTCCCCTCTTCTGCCTTTATATATTGATTCCCAACTTCAAAGTAAGAAGAAAGCGACGGATAGGAAGAATAATCGCGCAACAGACTTACCGGAGAATCACCTAATACTTTATCTGCATATTCTATTACCTTATCGTACTTTCTATAATAGAGATAGAAACGCGCCGCAAAAGCATTGGCCGCCTTACTATTGAAATGATATTTGGACACAGAATAAAGATCATCATCAATAAGCCCTATCCCCTCCTCAATATCCTGTGCAATATTCTCATAAACAGATTTCACAGTACCTCGATCATAATTCTTGCTAACAATAGTTTCCCGTTCTTTTACGTAAGGTATTCCTAAATCAGTATCACTTGTCTGTTCATTATAAGCCTGTGAAAAAACATTGACCAGCATAAAATGACTGTATGCCCGGCATAGTAAAGCTTCTCCACGTTGTGCATTCAACTCGCCTGCATTGTCCGATTTTTCGATGGCTTCCAAAGCCTGATTAGCCACAGCAATAGCCTCATAATATCCTTCCCATAAATGTGTAGGCGAATCTATACTCTTTTGTGTAGAAGATTCCCATCTGTAATACTCCTCCACCACTTGACTCAAAGTTCCATAGTTCACCCCATTGTCTTTTATATTATCCGATGAGGTTTCTCCCAACATACAAATAGAAACGGTAGGGTAAGCCGATACCAATAAATCCGTTATATTATCTTCTGAGTCCAGATTAGCTCTGTTGTCAGGCAATTTATCCAGATAACTGTCACAGGAAGTATTCATCCATAAGAAAGCCAATCCGACAAAAGTATGTATTATATATTTCAGTTTCATATTCAATTCATTTATGTTTTTTATAATCCTAATCTGACTGTAAATGTAAATTGCTTAGGTACGGGGGTAGATACACCACCGGAACGGAAAAACTCCGGATCCTGCCCGTTCAACTTTGAGTCGGCATACAGCAAACAAAGATTAGTTGCCTGTAGTTTAAGTTGTAACTTATTCAACCGAAAGAAGTTAATCACTTTAGCCGGAAGATCATAAGAAAGAGATATCTCTTTCAACCGGATAAAACCACCGTCGGCAATACGTACATCCGAATAATTATAAGCATTATATGCCATATTCAAATAAGCATATTGCTGATTCATTCGTGTACTTACAATAGTCGGTATATTAGTAACATTTTCATCTCCTGCTTTCATCCAGCGGTTCTTAAACTCTTTAGGCATAGCATCCAAGTCAGAATAAGCGTTACTGAAAACGGGATCCAGACGAATTACGTTTCCAAAAGAATAAGTAACGAATACATTCAACTTCAGATTCTTATAAGTCAAAATATTACCAAAACTTCCGGTAATGGTAGGATCGGTAGGACCTTCATATTTCAGAAAATCCAACTTTTCATATTCCTGAAAATTAAAACTTGAAATTGTTTTTTGCCCATCCTGATTAATAAAGGTAGGCAAGCCATCTTCGGTTAACCCTGCGAAAGGTATCGAAAAGAGTCCCCTCACCGGATATCCCTCACGACCAAATCCGTTACCGGAAATCAAGCTCAGTACATTTGCATGTGATTTCAGATCGGTAATCTCATTCTTCGTTTTAGAAAAGATAAAATCGGTATTCCAACTAAAATCTTTGGTCCTCATATTCTTGCTTGAAATCGTCAATTCGATACCGGATGATTTCATCGAAGCAATATTAGCATATTTAGCGATTGTCCCACCGGCTCCCTGGGTATTGATTACTCCGATTAAGTCAAAATTATTGCGCCGGTAGTAATCGGCGGCAAGATTCAAACGATTTTTTAAGAAACCTAAATCGATACCCACATTAAACTCATGTTTCTTTTCATAAGTGAGCTCACTATTTTCAAGTTCGGTAATGCGCATTCCCGATTCTGTAACACTGGCCGAAGGACGCCAAGGTGAGTAACTGTTGAGGATAGCCTGCGAATTAGTCACAAAAGCAGGTCCCCGATCGGCAGTCAAGCTATAAGATGCCTTCAATGTGGCATGCGACAAAACCGGATTTGTGAAATTTGAATAGAATTTTTCTTCGTGTACATTCCATGCACCGGCCACGTTCCAAGTAGGTAACCAACGTGCCGAACGCGACTTTCCTAAACGGTTCGTACCTTCGTAACGCCCAGTTCCCGTCAGAGTATATATACCTTTATAAGAATAAGTTCCCATGAAAAAGAAAGCTACACTGCGAGTGTAAGTTGCCTCATTGGTATAATAATTGGTATTTTCTTCCTTCCCCTGTTTAAATACGTTATAATCATAAAAAGGAGTACCTCCCTTGTCATATTGATATCCCCATCCACGAAACCAACTCCGGGTACGGTCTATAGAACTATTTTCAAAACCTCCGAAAAGGTTGATAATATGTGTATTATCGATACTGGTATTGTAAGTAGCTGTGGCACGTACATCAAGTCCTTTCATACGATAATCCGTACGGGTATAGATACCGCCCTCCGGAAGAATAGTGACAGGCAATGAATTGATCTGATCGGGATCAGTATACAGTAGCGGATTACTGTCACGGATAGTGGCGTCTCCCATAGCGCGATAAGATTCAGCTTGGTTAGAATGATCCTTTATATTATGTTCCTGCCCGGTAGAAGAATATTTGATGGCAGCCAATCCACTCAACTCCAACCCTCTCACAGGTTTCCATTTCAATTCACCTTGGAATTTAAGATCCGCCACATTCAAGTCAATATAATTATTATCCAATTCATGCAGAATATTAAAATCAGCATAGTTACGAGTGTAATACACGTATTTTCCATTTTCATCCGTACACTGCAAAGTTCTTGAAGTATTCAGAGCGTAGCTGTAAGGATTAATATCAAAATCGCGCTTTACCTGTCCGTTCACCACATCCAGTTGTTGACTCAATGTACCGGGAGCTACTTGTTTACGATAAGAACCGCTTCCTAAAATCAGAGCACTCAATTTATCCGACAAATTAAAAGAAGCATTCATATTTGCCGTATACCGATTTACCGAACTTGCCTTTGTCCACCCCGGATCATTATAAAGACTAAGCGAAGCATACATTTTCGCCTTTTCCGAACCGGTAGAAATACTGACAGAGTGTGTCTGAGCTATATTTTTATTGAAAAGGATATCAAACCAGTTCGTATTGCGCATTTCTGCATCTCCCAAATATGCGTATCGTGCCTCAGGAGTATTGGACAACAAATAACCACCAGTATTGGAATCGTAGGTATTTATCATCTGATACATCTTGCCATATATACCGCTGTTGGAAGCACGGGCAGTTTCGGAAAACAGTAGCCATCCCTTGTCCTCCATCTCCTTATATACATCCATCTGTTCCTGGGAGTTCATTATATTGAATTCTGAATAATGCGGAATCATACGATAAGTAAATTCTCCGGTATAATTGATACTGCTTAGTCCGGCCTGTCCTCGTTTAGTTGTGATAACTACCACACCCGCCATCGCTCTGGCACCATAGATCGAAGTTGCCGACCCGTCTTTCAGAATCTGAAAACTCTCTATATCATCGGCACTAAGCCCCGATATAGCTGAACTGATTAATGTAACAGCATCACCCGACGACAAATCATCAGTACTGACATCGACCACATCTTCCATAATTACCCCATCCACAACCCATAATGGCTTAGAGTTACCATAAATAGAGGTTGCTCCACGTACCCGTATTTTAGGAGCAGTACCAAAAGTACCCGAAACATTTTGTACAGATACCCCTGCTGAACGTCCCTCGAGCGAACGACTGATGTCAGGCATACCATCTATACGAGCCTTAGATGCATCGACTTTATCAGCAGCACCGGTAAACAACCGCTTATCTACTTTCGACATACCGGTAACAACCACTCCCTCCAGCATTTGGGCATCCGATTCCATTTCAATTTTTAGATTCGACTTTACTTTTACTTCCTGGGATTTCAAACCGACATAAGAAATTATAAGTTTGGAGGATAACGGTAATCCTTTAAAAATAAATTTCCCGTCAATGTCGGTAATAGCACCTTGTTGGGTACCCTTTACCTGAACGTTTGCCCCTATGACAGGTTCATTATCCTCAGCATAGACAACGATTCCGCTCACATCGATAGTTTGCGCCTGTATCCAGCCGGTATATATAAATAATACACATAAGCAAAGCGGTAACAGTGTTTTTTTACTCATACTGATAATGTCTTTAATATGAATTTTAAGAACAGGGGATGTACCGATGTAAAGATACATCCCCCTTGTAGAAACAAAATGTTAGTTATTTGACAATAAACTTGCCAGTCTTTGTTACAGACCCGGAAGTTAGAGAGAGAATATATACACCACTTTCATAAGTATCCAATTCAATTCTATCTGTATTTCCGGTATGAAGAACCAGTTGCCCGTTTTCATTGTAAATACGAACGGTTTGATAATCACCCGCCAGGCAAAGAGTATGTCCGGCTACATAATATCCGCTTTCTTCCGCTTCTGTATTTTGCATGCCTACATTCGGATCTGTTCCGGTCTTTTCTATTTTAGTAGAATACAGATTGAAAGCCTGTGTACTAACCGGAGTCTCTACCAGATAGCCGAAATAGTAAAGTCCGTCAGCCTGTATCGTTATACTCCCGCTTGCAGTAGCCCTATCACCGGAATTATCATCACCGCTTGCCACCAAAGTCGTAAAGGCATCGGGCATATCTTTATCTGCCATATAAAGTCTGATGTATTGTTCCATACTTTCCGGTGCAGAAGCTTTAATAATGATACTGTAATCAAAAGTAGCTTTAATAATGTCCCCTTTCTTTAAGCTCATAACCGGAGCAACATAAGCTCCCGGACACGGTTTATAAGTAAGCCCCAAACCTGCATCATCTCTGGTGACTTGTGTCTTCATGAAAGTTTCATCACCGATTTTTGCAACAGTCCATTGTTCAAAATGGCTCTCCGAAGGATTATAATGATACCATTCACTTTCTCTGTTAGCAAAATCAGCGACATACGGATCTGTCTCTATACTCAGTCCAGTAGTAACAGGAACTTTGATCGTAAAATAATCCATAAAAATAGCACTACTCATCGTATTCGTCGTTGTACATTTCACTCCGATATAGTAATGTCCATCTTGAGGAATAGTGATCGTATTCACAACTTTTTGATACTGTCTTCCGGGAACAAGAGCATTTTCCACTTTATATACAGACATATTCATAGCATCGGCAACAGGAGAATTACCCAAGAATATTTCAAAGCTCTGTCCGTTCTTTTCCGGTGTCGGATTACCGCTGACTATCAACCAAGTACGATAGAAGAATGCAAAATCATAAGTCCCGGCCGGGATTTCAATACATCCTGAGAATGCCCAATCTCCATCTTTACCAGCAGCACCAGTGTGGCGTATACCGCCCTTACCGGAATAAGATGAGTTAGCACCGGTAAAATTGTTTCCCGTAGCCCATCCACCTTCAAATTTCCACTGAGTACGCTCTAAATCCGTTTCAAGATCACCTACATAAGGAATCGTTGCCGCCTTGTAGTGATTTATGACAGTCGATGAAAATACTTTATTATTATAATCATCACTATCAGACGCATCTTTGACTTCGCCACATAATGAATAAGTGCCTGGAGTAGAAATATCAGCTTTTTCATTAAATGCATATTTTACTGTTGCCCCCGGCTCAATACTCCCAGTATAAATCTCTGTGACAGTTTGAGCAACATTGCTACTTTCCGTACCATCCTTATAAACAGTATAACTTAACGGAATATTTGTTTTTGTTTTCGATCCATGATTCATAAAAGAAATGGTAACCTCCGCATTATTTAAATAGAATCCGTTCTGGGCAGAGGAAACAATACTCTCAATTGCCATATCGTCAGCATCATCTAAACGTACATCATCCAGAATAATATCCCGACCACTACCATCATTATAAAATGCAAGATAATAATTACCGGCTTCTTCTACATCAAGTAAAATATATCCTTGACGATAATATTTAGTATTATCGACCGGAAGCGTAATAGAGGGTGTACTTTTCTTGAAATCAGCATAATAGTCCGTTTTCCCCAAATAAACTTTCAGATTAGAAGTACCCGATGCATATAGAGTAGTATAATAGAAAGAAAGACGTACTTTGCCTTTAGGTAATGTAATAGCCGGAGAAATCAACCAGTCGTCATGAGTCACTCCACTGAAAGAATTGATATAAGCTGCATATAGTCCCTCTTTAGCATAGTTGGTGTTTCCACTGACAACTTGCATCACATCCCAATATACAATATCCTTTTCAGAATTGTAAGTGATCCAGCTTTTCCAGCTTTCATCCTGTTCAAAACTCATCTTGTAGGGGAAACCGAATGCCTCATAAACTTCAACCGTAGTAGTTGCTTCATCATTACTTTTATCTCCGTCCGATTGCAATGCACTCCATACTTTTAATTCATTTGTTCCTAATTCACTAAAATCAGCTTTAGTATCGAAAGTATAACTCACCTCTTCACCTAAAGGGAGTGAAGCAATTACTCCGTCAACCACTTTCCCATTCTTGAACTGATAATGAACAGGCACATTCTGCAAGTCATCCTTACCGATATTCTTAAATACGGCAGCCACTGTTACCGAATTATTTCTCATCATTGCATTGGCATAAGGAGAGGTTATCACTTTGATAGCCACATCATTGTAAGGATCACATATTTCTATATTACGCATCAGAAGTTGTGAAGTGGCAACGTTTACCATTAATCCCAATGAATATTTGCCTAATTCCTTCACATCGACCGTCAATCCTCCTTTAGCCCATTCATAAGCTGAAGCAGGAATCTCTTCGGATATACCGATCGGTTCATAATCAGAATAATTGAAATTACCAAGAGAAGCCGTCGCTTTAAAACCAGAAGCACATTTATATTCAAAATTAATACGCACCTGTCCTTTGGGCAATACGATGCAATTACTTGCCAAAATACTCGTTTTGCTCTGATATGGAGAAAACAGCCAGCTATCTTCTCCGCCTTCGGCCACACTAAACCACTTCCAATAAGCATTCTGTCTGCCTACAGAAGTAGAACTGCGGAAAAATTTCGGAGCATTTTCCGTATTCATCTTATATGGATATTCCATAGAACCAACAATAGTGACTGCAGTAGCCAACGTATCATTATACAAGTTTGCATCATTCGGTGCCTCTACCCACACTTTAATATTGTAAACACTATCCATATTCTGGCGTGGCTCAGTAAGTTTCACCTTTTCATTGAAAATGTATTCTTTCTCCTCACCACTATTCAACGCTTCATTTATATTCTCCCTTACAATCGGATTATCGTCAACCTGATAACACAACTTATAAGAAGAAGACACAAAGCCGGTATTTTTAATAGCTGCCTTTAAAGTTTGTTCCAACTGACACCCATCTGCAACTCCACCAACTGAAAAAAGAGCCACATCCGGCGAAGGAGTTTGGGTGATCCTCACGTGATCCAAATACATTCTATTAGCAAGGAAAGCACCTGCTATACTCGGAGTATGTCCGAAATTCCAAAATGCAATATATACCTTTTTACCGGCATATTTTCTCATATCTATGGTATAATTGCCCCAAAGTAACACATTTTTGGGAGCAATCTGAAAAACCGTATCTGTAAAACAGATTGAATCTGTGGCAGTAGTGGACACCATCACTCGTAATTTGTAAGGTTCTACAGTCGTAGCAAGACCATTAAATGCCGCATTAGCTCCCAACATGAAACTAAGATAATCGTTTTCATCAATTGTAATTTGCGGGGTGATCAACCATGAACTGGTCCATGCAGCCGACATTCCGAATCCGGAACTCTGAGAAAAAGCGGCTTTTCCACCTTTATACCCTGTCAAATAAGAATCATTCGGTTCCATTTGTTTCCATGCAGGAAAATTCGTTAATGAAGGATAATCAATAAAGCGTGTTGTCCAACCTTCAGGCGGAAATTTATCACTCTCAAAGTCTTCATTTAATGATTGTGCATGCATTGTAACTACAGCAATCAAAATGAAATGCACAAATAGTAATACTTTTTTCATTTGAATTGTATTTGAGGATTAATAATTGCTATCTGACACGCTCCGGCGCCATCTAACGTTCACGATGACAAAATGAGCGATTTTTGATTTATTATCATAATATTTTTCCCTGCATAAACTACTTTACTATTTTATTTAAGAAAAAATATACTACGGCACATTTAATTAAAAAACTGATACACAATAAAATATTTTTCTTTTTCAAAAAGAGTTTTTTCATTGTCATAAAGTTATTTTTAAACGCAACCTTTAAAAATAAACGTGAATATTGTTTAAGATGGAACATATAATTATCTTTGCAATAAATACAAAACAAAGAAACATGATACGTAAAATTCTTTTGATCGCACTATTTATACATTGTTTAATTGGAGAAATATTCCCGCAATCCACCGCTATGCCTACCAAAGGGATCGAGAATATTTTAAGTCAATCAAAGGAGATTGCTTTGCAACCATACTTCACCGATACCATATTGGCAAAAAGAATAGACTCCCTGACCCATGCCACACACTCGGATCAACAGTTCTTTGAAATCATATTTCAAACCGGATTATCGCTGTGTAACACCAATCACAGAGAAGAAGCAAGCAAATATTTGAGTTATTGCCTGTCCGTCATAAAAGATATATATCCCAAAATACCACAAAACTCACTTGTCACCTATATCCACATCATGAATCAGATCGGTTTTGTATACAATTGTATGGGATTGCCTGACCTGGCGATGAACTACTATTCAAAAGCACTCGATTTTTCCCAAGAAAATAATTGTAAAGAAGAGGAAGCCATACTTTGCAATAATATTGCTTCCATATTACAAGCACAAAAAAAGTACAGCGAATCTGACTCGCTGTTTAAAAAGGCCATTGTTATTAACGAAGAATTCAAAAACCCGCAAAAACTATTTGTCAATTACAATAATCTTTCAGTCAACTACGCCAAAAGAGAAAATTATACCAAAGCACTCGAATATGCCTTTTTAGCCATGCATCAACTGGACGCAGTCAACGACTCCGATATGGTGATATTAATACAACGAAATATCGGTTCTATCTACTTAAAACAAAAAGAAACCAGATTAGCCCTTCAAATATTGAAACAGGTAGAGAAATATCAGATAAAGCACCATCAAGAATACTATCTGGCAGGAACATACCAAATCATGCATAACATATACAAAGCGATGGATCGTAAAGAACTGGCAATTGAGTATTTGAAAAAAGCACTTGCATTGTCCGAAGAGCATAATAATATCATGGATAAGACAACCCTATTAATAGAGCTTTCCGATTGCTATGCTAAAGAGAAACAATACCATACGGCATTCGCCATGCTGAAACAATCGACAGTTTTAAAAGATTCCATATACAAAATAGATGAAGAAAAAAGGACCAAAAGCTTATCTACTGCATACAATGAAGAACGAGCATTACAAGAGAAACTCATCCAAATAGAGAATGTTCATGACGTAACAATGCAAAAGATCTATATTATAACGGCTTGTGTCATTATCATATTGTTATTAATCGCAGGATGGATAAATTACAGGCTGTCAAAAACGAAAAAGAAAACCAAAAAGACACTATATCATTATGTCCAACAAAAACGCGGACAGATGGAACGTCAAGAAGAAAAAATTATTTCTTTATTAAATGAACAGGAAAAATTGAAACTGGAACTGGAACAAAATGAACGTAAACAAATCTATTATTCACTGCAAGATACCAAGAATAAAGAATTTATAGCCCAACTGACCGACCGACTGAAACAACTTTTACTGGATATGAACCCTAAAGAAATTCAAGTCAAGAAACAGATACGAGATATCATTTCGCAACTGAATCTGCTCGACAGTAGTAATGTATTACAAGATTTTCGCGACTCTTTCGAAAGTATCCATCACCATTTTTATGAAAACCTGAATGAAAAATACCCTAACCTCACAATGAAAGAAATGCGTTTATGCGCATTACTCAGGTTAGGCCTGTCCACCAAAGAAATTGCCGATATAACTTTCAAGGAAGTGCGCAGTGTAGAGTCGGCCCGCAATCGTCTGCGCAAGAAATTACAAATCGACCAGACAGAAGATCTTCAAAAATTTCTAATGAGCTTTTGACCCTCTTTCCTATTGTACATAATGAGTCCAAACAAGCGTTCAGCTCAGAGACAACTGCATGTATAAAGCATCCGCTCCATCATGATAAATCTGTTCAATAATCATAATATCCGGAATATCAGCTATTTGCGGTGCACACCATACTCTTTTGCTAAACAGGTCAAGAGCATCTGCAAAATGATCTTCCTCTTCCACACTCAACTGATTCAAAGATAAAAACTGAATATTTTCTATTTGATTTTTGGAATGGGTATTCATAGCCACCTTTATAAAGGTGCATGATAATTCTCGAAAATAAAACGGGCAATACGTTCCACCCCTTTCTCTTTACAAGTACCGAAATATACATTCAAGTACCAGATATTTTCTCTTATATTATTTTTTTGTATCCATTGATAGCAAATCTTTTGAAGGTTACTATCCATGCGAATCCCCGTTCCTGCCTCTACTTTATTAATAATGTCCACTATGGGAATTACTTTATGCCCCCGTGTCTGTGCCAGCAATGAGCTATAATAACCTTCTGAATTGTAACTGTAATCGTTACTCAAGTTAATAACCAGTTTACGATCTTTACCTTGAGGTTTATACTTCAGATAATCGGAAACTGTCAAAATGCTGTTCGTTTTGGAATAAGGTTTCCAATCGGCCAAGCTGTCCACTAAAACAAGTACATTATTCATTTCATCGTCTACAAATCGCGTAAAAGTAATCAAATAACCCATGTAAAAAAGGAAACAGGAAATAATTATTTTCATAGATAATCAAGCCACTCTTCCCCCTCCCTCAAAACAAACAGGTTTCTCGTTCTGCATTCGGCATCGGAGACAAGAAATATGCTGCAAAATGAATAAAAATCTCATAAAAAAAGTACAATATTATTATTATAACATTACCTTTGCACACACTAAATGCATACGAAATGGATGAAGAAGAACTAATTCTGAATGATACTCTGATTAAGAAATGTGAAGAAGAGGGAATTGTTATAGCTTTAGTTGCTATCAATAGAGAGACAAAAGAAATTGAATTACCTCAAAATTTGAATGACAAAGTAAAAGATCCCAATTACTATGTTTGCTACTGTCATAAAGACAAGAAAGGAAAATATATAATTCAAAAGATAGAAGAAACTGATCTGTAAAGATTAAAAAGCCGGAAGTAAACAGGGAGCTCGTAGAGAGCACCCTTTAGCCGGCTTTATTAATCTGATATTTCCTCCTCATCTATTTTCGATGCGGCATAATCATCCAAAAACAACTCTACGTTTTCGGCATGATGAGCTATATACGCAGCAGGTCCGGTATCACCGGAAGTACACATCTCCTCTACAACATCGGCTTTACTTTTGCCGGTAATCAGGAAAATGACACGCTGCGCGTTTATTATCGGACATCCCGTCATTGCTATACGTTTCTGCCCGTTATTCGGGTTATAGCTCACTTCATATATTTTATCAGAAGACAACAGACTCTCCTGTCCCGGAAAAATAGACGAAGTATGTCCATCCCCTCCTGCTCCCAATAATACCACATCAAACACAGGCCAACCGTCTTTCATCGCTACGTTATTCTCTACCATACGAGAATAACGGACCGCTTCTTTTTCCGGTCTTTCTTCTCCCTTAATACGAAATACGTTTTCATAAGGAATAGGTACCACACCCACCAATAATGAACGCATCATTCCATAATTACTGTCCGAATTCTCAGGAGGAACACATCGTTCATCTACAAAATAAACTCTCATTCTCGTCCACGGAGTAATATCGCTATATTCGTTTGCCCACAAGTCAAACATCAGTGCAGGAGTACTTCCACCGCTAAAGGCAAAATTAAAAGTCTTGCCGGGTTCATCTATCATTATCTTTATCAGATGAAGAATCAATGCGCGTGCCGTCTCCATGGACGAAGGATATATAAAAGGTTTCATAATTCACAATATTGGTCTGTGTTTGTCAAATTTTTACAAGGGTTAGTCCATTCCGCACCATGCTCATGCATCATGGCTTCACTTTCAAGAGGCCCCCATGTGCCGGCAGGATAACCATAGAGCGGTGCATCGGGATGTTCTTTCCAATATTTGAGAATCGGATCGAAAAAACGCCAGGAAGCTTCAACGGCATCACTTCGGGTAAAGAGAGTGGGATCTCCCTGAATACAGTCATCAATCAGCCGTGCATAAGCATCTCCACTGGGAACACCGCCGAGCTGGTCATAGCTGAAATCCATTGTTACCTGCTTCACTTCAAATCCGGCACCGGGCACTTTCATTCCAATCTTCAATACGATACCTTCATTCGGTTGCAAACGCAAAATAAGTTTATTGGCACGGGGACAGTTACCTCCCGCACAATGAAACATCTGATGCGGTGTTTCACGGAAGTGTACCACTATCTCCGTCACTTTTGTCGGCATCTGCTTACCGGTGCGAATATAAAAAGGAACGCCGCTCCAACGCCAGTTACTGATACCCAGTTTCATGGCAATATAAGTTTCGGTACGTGATTCCGGACTCACATTCTTCTCCTCCCTATATCCCTTCTTACTGCCGGAAGCCGTATATTGCCCACGGACAATATGCTCTTCAAAATCCTCTTCGGTCAGCGGTGTTAAAGATTCGTACACCTTTACCACTTCATTCCGGAAAGTATCGGCATTGAACACGGCAGGAGGTTCCATTGCCGTCAAAGCCACAAGTTGTATAAGATGGTTCTGTACCATATCGCGCAAGGCACCGGCCGTATCATAGAAACCGCCACGCTGTTCGATACCTAAATTCTCGACAGCCGTCACCTCTATATAATCAATGTAGTTACGATTCCACAAAGGTTCGAATATGCCATTGGCAAAACGGAAAGCCAAAAGATTCTGTGCCGTTTCCTTTCCCAGAAAATGATCAATACGATAAATCTGATGTTCCTCAAAAACAGAAGCATAAATCCGGTTCAGTTCTTCCGCCGAATAAAGATCGTATCCAAACGGCTTTTCTACAATAATCCGAGCGCGTCCGCGATTAAGATGCGCTTTCTTCAAATGCAAAGGAATCACCCCGTAGAGAGAAGGGGGCGTAGCCAGATAAAACAACAGATTATCCGGTTCTTTCTCATCGGTAATCTCTTGCAAACGTTCCCGAAGCCGCACATACCCCGCTTCTATAGCAGGATCAATCGGCAAATAATAGAGATGCTGTGTAAAACCATCCATCAGTTCTTTATCCTGTTCGTCGGGTTTCACAAACTGTTCCAACTCTGTATAAATATAAGCCCGGTAATCAGCATCCGAGTAAACGGTACGCCCCACTCCTATTACAGAAAAACCTCCTTTTAGACGCTTGTCCCTGTATAAGGAATATAGAGCAGGCATCAATTTACGTTTGGTAAGATCGCCCGAAGCTCCAAATATTATCATTACGAATTTATCCATCATTTCTATTTTTATCACTAATCACTAAACCACTTATCACTAATTGTTGTAAGTACCCGACTTCGTATCACCACCGTGTCCCGTCCAATTTTCATGGAAGAATTGGCCCCGGAGTTCATCTTTTCGTTCAAAGGTATGAGCGCCAAAATAATCGCGCTGCGCCTGAATCATATTCGCAGGCAAATTAGCAGACACCAATGAGTAGAAATAGTTCAATGCCGAAGAGAATGCCGGAACCGGAAGTTCCTCACGCATTGCTTGTGCCACCAGATTTTTCCATCCGGGTAGCAACTCCTTAATTTCATCACGGAAATATGGTGCCAGCAACAGATGTTTCGGCTTATCTTTCGCTTCAAAAGCGGCGGCAATATCGTTCAGGAAAACACTACGGATGATGCATCCGCCACGCCACATACGAGCAATAGACGCCAGATCGAGTTTCCACCCGAAAGCATCGGAAGCGCGCTGTAATACCGCAAATCCTTGTGCATACGATACCAGTTTAGATGCATACAATGCAGCAAAAATGTCCTTTATCATTTCCGGTTTATTATAAACTGCCAGCGAATGTTTACACTGGAACTGACGTGAAGCAGCCTCACGCAAATCTTTTTGTGCCGACAAACTACGCTCAAATACCGCCGTAGCAATCAGCCCCAACGGCATCCCTAACTCCATAGCATTAATAACAGACCATTTTCCCGTACCTTTCTGCCCGGCAGCATCCAGAATTTTATCCAGCAAATAGCCTCCTGCCTTATCTTTGTGGCGCAAGATGTTCGCTGTAATTTCTATCAGATAACTGCGAAGCTTCCCTTCATTCCAACGGGAGAAAACATCCGCCATATCTTCATTGGTCAGATCAAGCAAGTTCTTCATCACCCAATATGCTTCGGCAATAAGCTGCATATCTCCATATTCAATGCCATTATGTATCATTTTCACAAAATGCCCCGAACCTGCCGGGCCGATCCACTCACAACAAGGCGTTCCGTCGGGAGCCTTTGCTGCTATACTCTGTAAAATAGGCTTAACCTCCGGCCAGGCAGCCACCGAACCGCCGGGCATAATGGAAGCACCATTCAAGGCTCCTTCTTCACCACCCGACACACCGCTACCCACGAAAAGAAAACCTTTCGATTCAGCCAACGTTACACGACGGTTTGTATCTTCAAAATTAGAATTACCGCCATCAATCAAGATATCACCCGGAGAAAGTAAAGGGAAAAGTTGTTCCATAAGTTCATCTACAGCACTTCCTGCACGAACCATCATCATTATTTTACGAGGTAAGGCGATAGAGTTGACAAAATCGGCAATATCCGTAAATCCTTCAATATTCAAGCCTTTGGCCCGTCCATTGATAAAACGTTCCACTACCCCTTCTTCTACTCCCGGCACCGTACGGTTGTACACCGAAACTTTCCATCCCTTACTTGCCATGTTTAAGGCTAAATTCTCACCCATTACAGCCAATCCTATTAGCCCAACATCCGTTTTATTCTGTATTGACATAATTGTAATATTTATCTATTTACTTGTTTATTCATATAACACGCACAAGAAGAATTTGTTCGTCTATTTACAGAAAAAATGCTACTTTTGTAGCAAATAAATTAAGTTTCGATTATGAAGAAAATCCATATCGGCCTGTTGCCCCGTATAATTATTGCCATTTTGTTAGGAATCGCAGTCGGACATTTCTTTCCAGCTTCGCTGGTTCGTATATTTGTAACGTTCAACGGCATCTTCAGTGAATTCCTTAATTTCTCTATTCCACTTATCATTCTGGGGCTCGTCACCGTTGCCATTGCCGACATTGGCAAAGGAGCCGGTAAAATGCTGCTTGTCACTGCACTGATAGCCTATGGTGCAACCTTATTCTCCGGTTTCCTCTCTTATTTCACCGGTGCCACCTTATTTCCGTCTTTAATAGAACCGGGCAGGCCGCTCGAAGAAATCAGTGAAGCACAAGGCATCCTGCCTTTCTTTTCCATCTCCATCCCACCGTTAATGAACGTAATGACCTCACTTATACTTGCTTTTACGTTAGGACTCGGATTAGCCACCCTGCATAGCGACTCCTTAAAAAATGCCGCACGCGATTTTCAAGAGATCATTGTCCGCATGATCAGTGCCGTTATCCTCCCCTTGTTACCTCTCTATATTTTTGGCATTTTTCTTAACATGACACACTCCGGACAAGTCTTCTCCATTCTGATGGTGTTCATCAAGATCATAGGAGTCATTTTCGTCTTACATGTCTTTTTACTGATTTTCCAATATTGCATCGCTGCTTTGTTCGTTCAACGCAATCCCTTCAAGTTATTAACCCGAATGTTACCCGCCTATTTTACGGCATTAGGTACCCAGTCATCAGCTGCCACTATCCCTGTCACATTGGAACAAACTAAAAAAAACGGAGTATCAGCCGATATTGCCGGTTTCGTCATCCCCCTTTGTGCCACCATTCATCTTTCCGGCAGTACACTGAAAATTGTAGCCTGTGCACTTGCCTTGATGATAATGCAAGGTATGCCCTTCGATTTTTCCCTCTTCTCCGGATTCATCTTTATGTTGGGCATCACCATGATAGCTGCTCCGGGTGTTCCGGGCGGTGCCATTATGGCCTCTTTAGGCATCCTACAGTCGATGTTAGGTTTTGATGAATCTGCGCAAGCATTGATGATTGCATTATACATCGCAATGGATAGTTTCGGTACAGCCTGCAACGTAACGGGTGATGGTGCCATCGCGCTGATCATAGACAAAATTATGGGAAAAGAGAAGAAATAAAGAATTCGATCCTATCAAAGATACCCTGATTCTTCAGTTCCTGTAAAATTTTCTCTTCATTGCTACTGCAAGCTTTAGATATACCTGCTACGGCACGTATTAAACCGGTATGCAATCCGAACATAAATAAAAGACGCGCACCTCTTTGTACACGTCTTAAAAATAAATCGGGTAACCGCATATACCACTTAGTCCAAAGGTTGTGTCAAATTGTCCATTTATACTTGTATCCTCTTTATTTTCAACAGATTTACATCCATCTAAGATTTAATTCATAACTATGCAAAAAATACGCTCAGATAAACAGCTTTTTTCTGTAACACATGTTTCAAAGCGATGTCAACCGGAATAGAACAACCCATATCCTCTATCACCTATAACAAAAATCTCCCGATTCGTCATGCAACGATCGGGAGACTCCAGAGTTATTCTACTTTAAAATATTTATTAAGCCATTAAAGCTTGTCCGCCAAATACACCAGCCAAAGCACTGGCCACGGCTATCACTACTTTCAGAATTGTATCCCAAATCGTTTTCTTCATATTATTTATTCGTTAGTTGTTTATTACTTGTAAAAAAAATCAGATACTGCGCAGTCAATCCTTAAACGTACATTTTCAATCTTTAATCATGTCATTTCCGACTCTCAATCATCAGCCGGTCACTTCATCAAGCTGCCGGATCTTCTCCTTCTCCGCTACCGCCTCCCGACGGTCCTTCTTCCGAAGTGTCATTTTTCAATAAATCGGCATGCAGAAACTGTACCCCCTGCGTCAAAGCCCTTGTCGTGCCAATGGCAGCCGGGCGTGTATATTCGGGAGTAAACCGACATTTAAGAGCAGTGATCTGATTCGGACTTACCTTATCGGCACTTTCCACCCCCTTCCCTCTTGTGCAGGCTTTCATCGTAAACGTACCCAGACCGTCCAAACGTACCGAACGGCTGTTCAAAAGATATTCACGCATCACAGACATAAGGTTGCGTACCACGTTCTGCACATCACCTGCTGTAAGGGATGACTTCTCTGCTATTACCTCAGCCAATTGCTGGGTAGCTACTGTACCTCCGGCCTTCACCAGATTCAAATGCCACAATTTGGCTCCTGCTTTGTTTGCTATCGGTGATTGCACCGCTTTGTAAAATAAAGGCATAATTAATTCCTCCGTTTAATGTTACTAATCGTTTTTTTCATTCACATATTTTGTTGATCAACAGTGCAAAGATGGAGGTTTATCAATAAATGGCAAAAGAAAAGAAGAGCTGTAAGGTAGTTTTTCTCAGAAAAGTTATAATGTATTATTAATTAATGATTTATAAATGCGCATACATTAATAGGAATCATAAAAAAGAGCCAGACTTCTCCTCATTAACAATGGGGAAATCTGGCTACAACTACACTTGAGATGAAAAATGTAGTACAAAAGAATTACTAGATTTTCAAGAAAAGGTCCTCCTTAAAATTGAGCCACACCTGACTTCATATAAGGAGGACCGCACAAACAAACAATAATATTAAGCAGAATTACTATGATTCACATCAGAGTAATCCGGCATTCCTTACGTCATCTAAATCTTTATTAGTAAGGAAGAAAGCATTGAACGAATTCAATGTTTACTTTATACGGTCGTTTTCTTCTGTTTCCAAACAAAATAGGGAACGCATCAAGCTTATCCAACTCTTGAATATGCCGGTATACCCAATTCAACGCTGTAGAGAAGATATTTGGTATCCACATCTTTAAAGCGATCCACCACACGTTCCGAAGACACTTATCAACCGGAATCCGGGCAACTATATCAAGAACCATACAATGAGCACTTACGGACATTAGGGTTATTTTATTATCTAAAATCCGCAATTTCATCACCATATTTTTCTGCACTTTTACGTATAACATCAAGACCATGCGTTTTTTTAATACCATGATATGTATTAGAAAGCTTAACAGCCCTTCCCAACTGATAAGTTAGTGGTATCTTGAAAATCACATCATTTGGTTGATATAGATGAGAAATGTCATCAATATGGTTAAACCTGCAATTATTCATTGTCTTTATTCCCAATCCTGCTGAGTTATATCCATAACCAAAAATGTTGTTCGCAGTACTATTTGCAATTGAATATTGCATCAACCCACCGCCCAACGAATGGCCATACACATTAATTGGAAAATCTTTAAATTTATGTCTTCTAGCACGACTATCTGATACCGATTGAACTATACCAAGAGCCAGTGTGTAAATTTTATCAGGTCCAAAGAAAAACTGTCTTAGATCCGTAATTAAGTTATGAATATCTTCCGTACCTGCAAATCCAACATATATAGCCTTATTGATATCTTCATCTCTGTATGCCACATAGGTATTTAGGTTTCCCGGTAAATGTTGCTTCCCACAAATATCTATACCGCCTTTGCTCTTAAAGTCCAATTTATAACGTTCCAAATAGACGTCAGCAGATATTCCATTTGCAATATCCACAGATTTAGCAGGAATCGTATAGGCTAAATCTGCATATTTTATACCATCAAGGAGTGTATCCATTGCATGTATTTTCTTTTTCCGATTTGTTTCCCAAAAAATACGAGGTATATGATAACTCTGATAACCACTCAAAGCAGATATATAATCTACAACATGAAATTTAGCCGCAAGCGAATCCGTGATATCCAACAAACGCAAAATTCCAAATAATCCGTAATCTATACCATCATTTATTAGGGTCTTTCCTTTTGAGAACAAACTAACTATAGTATTAAAATACCTCCAGTCTCCGTAGGTTGTCATTTCAATCGATTGCCACATGTGCATCATGGAGTTGTGAAAGCTCAAAAATTCTAAGACCGTGACGTTACCCAGTCTTCCTAAAAATTTAGCAATACGATTGAACAACAAGTTTTGAAGATTTTTTCTGTCATAATCGGACAGTGAATCATAAGGGCCATAGTTTCCTTCTAGAGAGAAACACTTATCTAAAACATGAAGAATCTCAGATACCTCATTAATATATCGCTCCTTCGTCTGATGATCAAGCCTCTGTCGAAGTCTTTCTAGCAAATTCTCAACACCATCATGAATAAATCTATTATCATGTTCATCAAGAAAATAGAATTTCTCCTCATCAATAGGCAAAATTTCATTTAGGAATGTATCCAAATTCTGAAAATGACGTCTAAGTTGCTCAAGAAAACTATGAGAATGATAAGATAGTATAGGATAATCCATATAGTATAAAAGTAATGTCAATGATAAACAGGTACAAACCCTAAACGCTGAATCATTTTCTCCACGTCATCAGGCCAAAGATTTTTCTGATTAACCTTTATCCAAAAAGCATCACTCTCAGTTCGCCAACGCTCTTTTAGCAGGTCATGATGGTTTGCTTCTACTATTTTAAAACTGTCTATTACATAGAGTGTGTATAAAAGGTCATCAGTATCTACGATGAAACAGGAGACAAGTTTGTCAAATATTGGTGATTTAGAATCTAACCGGTTCATAAAAAACCTTAAAGTCTCCTTATACGGAATATCCATATAACCAGCAAGTTTAATCTGATACTTCAACCTTTCATAAACCCCTACCAATATAAACTCGGAAAGCTCAGAAGCAACCTCTATCTTTCCTAATAGATCAATCCAAGAAAGAAGAACAACACATTCTCTGTTGATACAACAATGTTGGGCTTCTGCCGGAATCATCCAAGCCTCAAACCTAACCTCTATAGAGGCCAGTTCGTTCTCAAATGTCTTCTGACAGTCCTCCGAATATAAATCCGGCATGAGGTTTGCTCTTGCACGAATCACACGAAGCTCAGGTTCGCCGACCGCATTGAATGTAAAGCAAAGATGTATCAATTCTCAAGCGGTATGAATACTGAACGAGTATCTGCAGGTACATCTCAGATGTAATCCAAAACAGTACAATCAACTTGTCGCTTATCGGTAATGCACATTTTGAACGGTCGGTTCACATGCGACCGGTATATAACATCCCAAAAGATACCGTTGGGGTTATTATTACTCTTTATGTGAAAAGCTTTGAAGTCCTCATCGTGCCATAGCAAGTAGCGATTTCCTACATGTTCCCGAAACTCCCACAGATCAATACCAAAGAATTTTTCAGAAAGCTCTTTTATTTGCTTCTGGAGAATTCAACTGACAAATTAGTTGTAATTTTAGAACAAGACTTGTGTAGTCCGCTACACTCTATGGAAAAATGATTCCTACGATTGCCTGTTTCTCTGCTATGTCATACAGAAAAGACCACTGCCTTTCAGTCGGAGCAACAGTTAGACTTTCTTTAGTTCCGATAAAAACCTATACAAGTTGAAAAAAGATATTATTTGATTCAATCATCTCAAGTTAAACCTCTTCACCTGCAAACTTCACCTTGAAGCCAAATACTGTGGCAAAGATCATTTCGATATCTTTGATGAAAGAGTACTGACGGTAATAATAACAGTTGAGCCGTACCTTATCAGGGTATATTACGTTATCATTGTACTCCGTGGCAATCTCTTGTATAGGGCGAATATCACCTTCTGCCTGTTTTTTAGCAACATAATCAGATATCATTTCGTCTTCTAAACGATACTTGAGAGTTGCAGGACCAGTAATACCAGGGCGAAGTTTCAGTACATCCCGATCGTCCCCAGCGAGCTTATCCGCATACCCAGGAACATCAGGACGAGGGCCCACAAAACTCATGTTGCCAATCAACACATCCCACAGCCCAGGCAGCTCATCCAGCTTATAATGTCGAAGAATCGCGCCAAACGGAGTGATGCGCGAGTCACCTGCCACCGACACCGTCGAGCCATTGTGATTTACCGTCATCGTGCGGAACTTATGGCAGTCAAACAGCTTTCCACCCTTGCCCACACGCTTCTGCACAAAGAATGCCGGTCCCCCAGACATCTTCACCTTCACCATTATTGCCACTACGAGCAACACAGGCCAAAGAAACAACAAACCGAAAAAAGCAATGATTCGGTCAAATAACCATTTTAGTATCATTTTCTGTTCTCTTACGGATTCAACTTTCCATTCTTCACCAACTTTTCGAAGTAGTAACTGAACTCTCCGAAGATGGCTTTCTTGTCGTCCTTGCAGAAGTCATCGAAAGCATCAAAACCACGGAACGTAAATACACGCGACAACTCCGCAGGATTCCATTTCAGTTTCACAATGCGACCTACCAGCGTAATCACATCGCCCAATATCCACTTCGTGCGAGTACCGATACGCACATTGATAGGCTCCTCGTACTTGCCCTCCGTAGCCAGCTTATACATCACCCAAGGGATGTCAAAGCCTGCTGCCACAGGAGTAGCCAAACCACCCGTAAAACGGACATTCGTCTCAATGTAAGCAATCTTGTTCTTCTCCGGATCATAGCGGAAATCCAGACCGCACACACCATGAAAATCCACCGCCTCCATCAGTTTCATCGCCTCTGCCTCCAGTTGCGGCATATCCACTATCTCGCGTTGGGTCGTAGTGCCGCCACCATCGGTTTTGGTCACGAGGGCATGATAAACTGAAGTTTTGCAGAATCCATCCCAACGCACGCAATCCACACTATAGTCCGTGCCGCCAATCCATTCCTGCAGGAGCGTCTCCTCATCCTTGTGCTCCTCCATCAGTTTCAGTAACTCCTCCTTGCTCTTAGGGAAAAACACACCCTTGGCAGAATTGCCGATGACGGTCTTGAACACCACAGGATAACACTTCACCTCGCCAACCGAATGATAAACCTCCGGAACCGACACACCTGCTTTACGAGCTACCTCCGTACTTGTAGCCTTGTTAGCCAATAGCAACAACTTCTCATCGCTCTCATACGGAATAATCAAGTCGGCAGGAAACTCCGTACGATGGCGCATGATTATCACACTCTCATCGTGAGTAGGCATCAGCACCTTTGGTTTCAGCTCCAATATCTTCTCCTTCAGCACGCGGATGAATGCCTCCTCCTCGGTGAACGGATCGGGATAAGTGAAACTCCCCGTGCAAAACTTCGACATCGAACAGATATTCTTCTTGCTCGTGTCAACAGCCCACACCTTCAGTCCTTTCTGGTGGAGCGACTTCAAAATCGTATAGCCCACACGATTCCAGCAGTAGGTCAAGATTACATCACATTCTTTATTCATAGATGCTTAATTATCGCGTTATAAGTATTTTCTACCAAGAAATTCTTTTTCAGGAACTCATATCCCTTCTCGCCCATCTCCTTCATATCTGATGCCAGTATACGACCGATAGTTTCCGTTACCGCCTTTACATCATTACTTGGAGCATAGTAGCCAAAACCATTCTCCTCGGCCATAGCACCCATATCGCAATTCGGATCGGTAGCACAAATCACAGGCATCTTATATTCCAGATACGAAAGCAGACGGCTTGGGAAGTTCGGGATGGTGAATCGGTAATCGAGGAATATCAATCCCACCTGACACGCCTGCACTATTTTGTCGTAATCCACCTTAGGCAAACCTTTCATGACAGTTACCCCCTTCGGCCTGCGAGCCTTATACCAACCCTCCAGTTTCTGATAGTATGTGCCATCACCCACCACTAGTATGTGGCAGTCCTCTCTATCCGCATTCGCATCCAGACACTCTATCAGGAACGGAATACCCTGAGGAATACCCAAGTTACCGCCATAGATCAGTATCGGCTTGTCTGTCGGCAGACCATACTTCGTGAGAATTTCCTCCCTAAACCCTAAACTCGCAACTCGCAACCGGTCTTCAGTCTCCTCAACCAGTTCCAGTGAATTAGGCGCTATCTCCACCTTCTTCGGATCCACCTGCGGATTATGCTCTATCACGTATCGCACATTGGCAGGGCTCATGCAGCCGATGTAGTCCGACAACTCATAAAGTTTCTCCTCCTTCTTGCGGAACAGTTTATAGAGTAATCCCTTCACACCCGTTGTTTTCAGCATACCCATATCTACTGCATTCTGTGGGAAGATATCCTTCAGCAGCAGATACGACATTGCCTTTGGATTTACTTTCTTTGCATACTCTATCACCTTCGGGAAAGTAATCGGAGGTGTACTGTAGAGTATCAGGTCGAAATCCACTCCAGCAAAGTGCTTCTTTATAGCACGCTTGAATAGCATTTCAATGGACAGCTGCCCCATACCCTTTTCCACAATGTTGGTCTTCTGGAGGTTCAACGTGCGTACATGTAGGATCTTTACATCCTCATCTTTGCTCACATAGGTCTTCTGCCCCATCTTTCGCTCCACCGTACAGACTATGTAAACCTTATGCCCATCGTTACGGAATCTTCGCATCACATCATTATAGATGCCTCTGCGATTGATGTCCATATTGTCGAGCATTGTCAAAAAAAGTACATTCATTTTTTTGGGGGAATATTTGTTTTCTCTTGGATTGAAACCTATCTTCTTTCCAAGAACCTGTTCCAATCCATCAGTTTTGCATAATATTGCGCACCAGCCTTAGTCAAGTGTCGGCAATCCTGACTAATGAATCGTCCATCGTCAGAGAACACCGGCATTCTGCCATCTTGCTTCTGCACCATAGCAATCATATCAATATAAATATCTGCATATTTCTTTCTTAACCTTTCATTCATTTCGTCATATCCGTCTTCCATCTCTACCGTCAGCTGTAGGTAGTCGTCCTCAAACCTGTGGCGATACACCTGTGTTGTTCTCGCCAAAGTTCTTTTCGCCTACCACATAGAGTTTGGTATGATCTTCCAGCATCGACTTCACCTTTTCTATCAGTTCCTCTGTTACACCCTTGGTAGAAATAAAGAGCACATCGACCTCTCTCAATCTGTGTTCTCTATTATCCAAACTCTCAGAGTACCCAATCTCTACCTTATCGGCTATAGGACTCTCAAGGATAATATTTACAAGGTCGCGCCCAAAACTGTTACCTATCACATACCATTTCGTCTTGTCAGTCTCAGGATAATCTCTGTCATACCACTTCACTCTGTCGCAATACTCTGCCCACATCCCTCTGTGAACATTACCCTTCACAACCTCCAGCTCAGGCACATCGCGCACTACACCTGCATTCTTGTAGATATAGAGCGAAGCACCTGTAGTCACTACTAACATCAATCCGGTCAATACCCATGCGAGCTTTGTCTTCTTCATCTGCTCCACATACCTGTACGAAAGAACAGACAAAACGGCTGTTATACCGAAGAAAGCGAGCAAAGGAAGTACTTCCGTCAGTTTGTTGGTAAACGAATAGCGGATAAGTGCCAACACCACCTGATGCCATACGAAGATACTGAAGCTTGCAGTACCAATGGCAGCCACCCATTTGTTTGAAAACACCTTTCCTTTCGCCCATTCCACCCTTGGCATCTGCACCATCAAAACCGATGACAAAGCAACCGTAGAAAGCAACTTTGCAGGACGGGACACGTATTCCGCATCAACAAACAGGAGTGCAACGACAGCCAGATAAACGATTACGAAACCGATATTTGTCCATACGATCTTATCTTGTATTCTCCGGACGTTACCAAAGAGGTAGAACACCAACCCACCGGCACAGAACTCGTACAAGCGATAAGGCAAATAATAGAACTTGGCAGCAGCATTACCTTCTGTCAGATATCCGACCAATGAGGCCATACCCATCAATGCCATTAAGGTGATGTTGACCTTCTTCCTCTTGTCTACATCCTTCACCCATCTGCCCACAGCAAAAAGTAGCATAGGCACGATGATGTAGAACTGCATGATCAGACCTACATACCAAGTGTGCATCAGTGGTTTGTACTCATTCACCACATCCCAATAGTTCTTGGTGGTGATGGATTGCAGAACGTTGTTGCCAAAGAAGTTGGTGGCAACAATAGACTGAGCTGTATTCTCAAAGTCATCGGGCAGCATCATCAGCCAGCCCCACCCCAAGCACATTACACCAGCCAGTAGCAGAAGCGGCCAAAGGCGGAATACTCTGTTTTCAACGAACCACAAATACCCACCCTTATTAACCACATGCTTTTCAACGCTTTGAGATGTAAAAAAGCCTGCTATAACGAGAAATATATCCACACCCAGATAGCCATACTCACATATACCCAGATGGTATAGCACAACCGCAATGATGGCTATCGCTTTCAGTACGTCAAAATATCTGTTTCTCATTTTTTTGTTTATCTACTTAATATCATTCCATAAAGCAAATGCCATTTGTTCTTCAGCAGGCATTTCATTTTTGCCGAAAGAGAATCGTATCTGTGTGGGTTCACAGGCATGTCGAGCGACATACCACTTGCCTTCAGCACTTCACCAAAGAAATGGTAATCGGGCGAGATACGTTCCGAAACCGGCACATCCTTGATCAACTCGAAGTAGGCTCTGACTGAAAAAGGCGTAAACGTCTCGCCAACCACATCCGCTTCATTCAGGCATTCTGCTAACCAACTACCCAAACGATGCTCCCAGTAGAACAAATCCAAAACCGAATAACCGGTTTCAGCTGTATACACCTTGGCGCTTTCAAGCCATTTGCCAATAATCGCCTTTGAGTAATCACAAGATAACACCCCATACAACTTACTCAACACGCGAGTATTCACCTGCCAATCATAGAGAATGCCAGAGCTGTTACGACTCACCTCATTGCACGAGCCCTTCGTCCAGAACCAATCCTCATAACCATAGTCGCGCACACTCTGAGTCATCTGCATCCAGTACTCGTGTGCATTCTCCGAATGTACCTTATATGCCTCTACAAAATCCGTCTCCAGCGACTTGCATGGTAGAGTCTTGTGTATATAGCCATATTTCTCGCAAAGATGCTTCGGGATCTGTATGTCGATATGGCTATCAGCAATGTGGTGGTACTTCAACGTTACCACATCAATTTTCTCCTTCACCTCATCACATGCCGCCAGCACCAGTCGCGAATCCCATCCGGCCGTTAGCGTTACTGCCAGATTTGTGCGGCAGGAAGCCGCCTGTATCATCTTCTTCAAGAGGTCTGCAACAGCACATACTCGCTTCTCCTGTCTCATACCCGAGAAATGCTCCCGAGGTTGGATTCTTTGTATCTGCCCCTTGTCGTAAATATGATTGGGCAGCAGACGCTTTATGTTATTATATGGTGTAACATCCAGTGGCCAAGCGTATTCCTTGTCATTCGCCATCGTCTGCTTGATGTAGTTTTCAGCCTCTACATCAGCCTCGGCATTAATAGCCATGGCCACATATCGGCTTTGCGAACCAAACACATTGCATCCGTGAAACAGTTGCTTCAAACCGCAACAGTCGGTTATTGCCGAGAGGCTGCTACCACGAAGCGAGAATAGCACCCATCGTCCACCCCAATAGAGTGTCTGGTCGGCAAGGTTGCAAAGGTTCTTATCGCAACCTTCATCCAAACGAGTGAGCATCTTCCCCTCATCGTCCTGCGGATGTTGTGCATCTATGGCATAGCCTATCAGCAGCCATTCGCGTTCTACCGACCAAATGTATTTGCATTGAGTCCTCTCGCCCAAAAGCACATGATAATGTCCAAGTTCCAGCATCTGGTCATACTCGAACTTATTTTCCATATCCCATGGGACAATCAGATATTGATTTCTTCCTATTTTCATTCTCTCACTACCGAACGGATCAGGTCTATCACCTTCTCACATTGTTTCTGAATAGTTTTGTTCTCCAATATAAACTGACGTGCCGATGCACCCAAAGCAGTCAACTCCTCATCCGTATGACTGAACACCTCTCGGAGGGCATTCTCAATTCCCTTGGCGCTCACCTCCTCTATGCGATACTGATGCTGACGGTATTCAGGCGCAAAGCTTGGGATGTTCGACACCAATACGGGGGTAGCACTTGCCATATACTCTATAATCTTCGATGGGAACGACATCTTGGCTATCTCGCTGTCTATCGGCCGAGGGTCAACCAACAGAGTGGCAGATTTTTCAAGAGCCAATACCGTATCGTGCGAAACCGTACCCCTGAAGTCTATCTGAGGGTAATTGGCAGCCTTCTCTCTGAGGGCAAGCGTATAATCACCATCGCCACAAAGCACCAATTTCACATCTTTCAGTCCTGCATCCAAGAATCCCTCCACCAGCTTATCCACTCCGAAAGTGCTGCTTATCTTACCTGCATACAGGATGAAGCGTTCTACCGACTTCTCTGCCTTGATTTGGTCAATGGCAGTCAGGTTACAGAGGCCGTCAAGTATCGTCCATGGGCGGTTATGCCGATTTACCACCGGAATCATGAAGGCACTCAGCACCACAAAACCATCTACAGCATCGCGGTACTTCATCGCACGCTTCATGTCCATATCGTTCAACATCTGACGCATCTTCGAGTAGTCCTTGCGGTAGGTGATCATCAGCTCGGGCAAATCAGGCACAATTGCAAACACAGGTACACCATAGCTCCACTTCAACCATTTAGCAGGACGAATCAGACTACGATACAGACCGCTGATCAGGATGACATTCTCCTCATCCTTGCGCATCATCTTCTTTACCGCACAGTAGGCTGACCAACCATATTCATACTCTTTCACGATAGGCAAACTCACCATCGAAGGCACCTTGCACTCGAAGTTACCAATCTTGTATGAGTGAGATTCCTTCCTCAGTTTGCTGAATTTCGGATAACTCGGTATCGGATAAAGCGACACACCGGTTATCTCCACCTGTTCCGACAGCCCCAAAGCCACATTGCGGTCAAAGCCCACACCCGAGAAGGTAGGCTTGAAGCGCTTGCTCTCGCGGACTATCCCATCGTAGATCTCGTCAGACAATGCTGTTGAGAAATAGTATATGTGCAGTTTCTTCTTGCTCATTTCATTCTGTTTACTGCTGCATAGAATACTTCATTCTCCTTTCGGGCAGTCTGGAGGTAAGCATCACAAGTCTCCGATAGCACCTCAAAGTCCAGACTCTGGTGGTAGGTATAGAGGCTTTCAGCCAAGGTTGCAAAGTCCTCTATCACATAGCCAATCTTGCCTTTCGTCACTTCCTTGGCCAGTTGCGTGTTGCTGCTCACCAACATCGGACGGTGGATAGCCAGAGCCGTATAGAGTCGGATAGGCATCAGGGTACTGTTGTCCATAGCATCATTGCCAAAGGCACTATTCACAAAGTCGAACCCCGCCATTATATCCACAGTTGCCTTCGGATCGAATGTCGGCATTGTCTTCACATTCCAGATTCCCTTGCTGTCAGCATACTCTTTCAGTACATCCGAATTGGTACCGCAATACCAGAGCTCAAAGCGCTCATCGTTGGCCAAGGCATCTATCAACTTATAGCTCTCGCGGAAATAACGACAGTTACCCACAAAACCTATCTTGATGGGCTTACCGCTGTTCTGTGGTCTTCCTTTCAGGTTCTCCAGCAGATCTTCGTTCACACTATTCACCTTGATGTATTCCCCCTTGGGCAGGAACGAACGAAAACCATCAGATGAGATAGTCACGAAGAGTACGTTCTTCACCAACCTCTTTAGCAAACTGTGAAAAAACCAGTTATTCTCCACCACATAATCGCGCACGTTCACTACATAGCGGTTCTTGAACCAACGGAGCAGCATATCGGCAAAGAGATAAGCTCCTGTGGTCTGCCAAGTGATGACGTACTCATACTTGTTCTCGCGTAGGATCTTCTTGGTATATCGGCGGAAATGCATGAACATCTTCAATTTACCAATCTTACCCTGGGCGTTTGACTCTGTGTAGCGATACACATTGGCTGCCGTTGTCTTCTCTTCTATGCCATATCGGTCCAGATAAATGATGTCATATGCCATTCCATGCTGGTCAAAGTATTTGGTGTAGAGCGAAATCAGCGAGATATGCTTTATGTTTGATGTACCTATTATACAGATTTTGCTTGCCATAGTTATCCGTTTATTATGGATTTGTAGATGCTTAATGTAGCTTTGAGGTTTGTTGTTTGATCATGACGAGCTATTGCCATTTCACGAACGTGCGTATTATCGAAGCTCTTTGATACCTCGAACATATTGCAAATGCTCTCAGCGAGACCTTCGATGTCATCAAACTCGAAGCACTGACCGCACTCACCATCGGGAATCATATCTGGATTACCACCCCTACGAGAAGCCAGACAAGGCACACCCAATATCTGAGCCTCTGCAATAGAGTTAGAACTGTTTTCGCAAGATGAAGGACAAACATAAAGGTTACTCTTCAAGAGTTCATCCACCATCTCCTGTGCAGACAATAGTCCAGTAAAACTTACTACGCTCTCCAGGTGATACTTGCGGATAAGCTTGTAGATAATCTTACCATAGCCGCTATATTTCATCTTTTCTGCCATCGTCTTATGAAGAGTGATGTCTGTTCCCGCTATCCTTACCTTTACGTTGGGATACTTTGCTATCACCATCGGGAGCGCACGCAATATCTGATGCAGGCCCTTGATAGGATAGTTTGCCTGACTTAGGAAGATGGTATGTGGTGTACATTTCACATATTCCCATTGGCTCTGATAAAACTCTTCGCGAAGAGACTCATTGCAGAAATGATAGTTCAACTCTGGGTTGACTGACATTACATACTGCTTGTCAAACGAAGTTCTGCCAATCACATACTTAGCTTTCTTGAGTGCTAATGTCTCATATCCGGCTCGCTTCTCATAATCTTGTTTCTCTCCGAGTATGGTTTTCAACCTAAGGTCTCGGATGGTGATATTGCGTACAATCTGCCACTTCGACAAACCATCAATGTAGCAATCTGCAATCACTCCGAGTACACCCTGAATAGAGATCAGCACATTCTTCGTAGTGCATGCATTCATATATGCCAGTCCGTAAGGCCATTCTGTTCCGTGAATATGTACGAGATCCGGCTGCACACGCTTGCTCACCTCCTTCATCAGAGACTCATAGTATTCCACCTTGCTGCATCGAGGCAACACATAGTACGTCATTTCCTTGCCCTTCAGTTCGGTTAGTTCCTTCACTTTAGGTGATACAGATACGAGCGAAAGCTTCACCTCACCACTATCTATCAAGGCTTGTGATGAAGACACCAACCATCCGCCAGATCCCTTATGAACAGAATTACCAGTCAAAAGAGCTGTGGTTTCAGGTAGTAAGATATTAGTAATCCAAAGAATATTCATCGGTTACATTGAAAACAGAGTAGTATAGTTATAGTAATGATCAAACCATGTAGGACTATGGAAGAATACCCAATAGCTATACATCATAATCATAATGTATATACCTATAAGTAGATGACGGGGTATTGGTTTAAACCAATAATAGACTATTGGTATAGTAGCCACGCCTACCGCTTGGAAATAGTAAGCAATTCGCGTTATAATCTGAGTTACCTGACCAAAAGGGGAAATTACAGAACCCACACACGCAAGTGACACAAGAATTTTAACTTCTTGTGATGCATCTGACCTAAGCATAAACAAAATTGCTGTAACAAAAGGAATAGAGTTTATTATGAAACCAAGTCCTAACTTAAAAGAATTTTCAACATCGTCCTTAATGTATGTATCAGCGTATTCTTGCATCTCCTCCACATTTGAAACTAACATCAAAGTTTGATCTATTAAGTCCCTACTCATAACAAAGACTCCAAAACACACAGCATAGACTGCAGGAATAATCCATGTCCTACGTTCAGAGAATTTTAAAAAGCCAAAGAAGGCGAATGGAATTAAGAACTTTACAGAAGAGTGTACCGTTGAGAATAATATGAAAATTAGTGCTGTCTTAAGCCATTTCTTTTCTAGAATATATGGTATACAAAAGACAAGCATAGTAATGGTTAATCCTTGTCTTAGCATAGACATATTCAATACATAAAGAGATGTATTAAATAGATAAACAAAAACCGCAAACCATCTATATTCTATTGGCACATAACCCTTTACAAACCTGTAATAAACCCAATTCTGAAAAATGGCTAAGGTTGCCACCATTATAAAGAAACCAGATTCTCCGAATGGCTTAAAAAGAAAATTTATGAAAGTCCATCCTGGTTCGCGAAATATATCCGTTAATTTCTCAATACTAAAACTGAAATCATGACTAATGATAAACAAATATGAACGATAGTAATTCATATAGTCATTACCATAATCATATCTAATTACAGCAAGTATTGTCATTATCACAAAACCAATAGCCATACCATTTTTTAGTTGGCCTTTTGACTCCAAATGTGTCAATAGAATTGTGAATAAACTAAAAAATAGTAATACGTACATACCTTAGTATTATGTCGTGTTTATTATAAAGTCTCAAATATCTCCTTGAGTTTATCGTAGTAATGCTCTTTCATATATGGAGACAACTTGTGATCAAGCGATTTTGCAACAATCTCTTTGTACAGTTTGAATGCTTCGTCAAGATTATTCGCCACATATACATAATCATCATATACTCCCTTAAACCAATCTGCTCCTGTGGTAACTTTATGGTCAGTGGTTTTGATAATGATGACTGGTGTACCTGCAACCAAAGAGAAGATAGTGCCATGGTAACGATCAGTGATTGTAACCTTATAGTGTGAAAATCTCTCGATTTCGCGCTCTATATAGAACTGCTTGTTATTACGAACCTTGATGTAGTTTTCCTTGATTGAGGTATCTGTTACTGTTACCTTGTCAGTTTCTTCAATCTTAGAAACAAGCTTATTCAGTTCCTCGTCAGAATAATATTTCTCCGCGTCATTTCGACGGCATAAGCACACTCCATTTCTTGCATTGTTGAACGACAAAGTACCTATCAAAGTGGTGACAATATCAGGGAAAGCGGCTAACTTAATACCCTTAAACATTGCCCTTGCCTGCTCAAACGAAACGAAGTCCCGGGCAAGGAAGAGCATCCTCTTTGCTTTGCTGTGATTCTCTGCACATCGCTTTCTGTTCTCTTCGTGTTGGAAATAGATGGTCTGAGGCATCATCAAGATATGAGCATCAGGTATAGCATCAATCACCAATCTGTGCATTAACTCATGCTGACCTCCCAAATCCTGAGTAGTGTAACCACTCTGAAACACAATGATGTCTTTGCCTGTATAGGCAGCCTTCAGACACTTGATGAATCCTGCTTGTGAATCAACTACAGTTTTGGCTTCAAACTTCAGCAGTTCGTAATCGAAATAATTCTCTTCAATCCACTTGCAAATACAGTAGTGTTGAGCCATATCACCTAAATTTGAATGAGGTGTGATACCCAAGTAAAAGACTCGACATTTATCCGATGGCTGAACACTGTTTATCAATGCCATCTCAGTTCGGATGACACGATGATAGTTGATTCTGTTCTTAAAGCCGATATATAATCTCTTTATATCCATTATCGCTTGATTACCTTTTTGAGTATTTCAATTCCTTTATTGCCTACCACATTACCTACTATCTGGCGAAGCTTACCTCCTGCAGTTGTTATGGCATTTGTGCGTACGAACGTGACCATTGCAAGCACTTCATCTTCCTCCTTGGTAAACACCTCCATTAAGATAGGTTTGTCAGAAACAGAAGTAAATCCTTCAATTGCATTGTTTACTTCTTCCTTAGTGTTTACTCCTATATAAGTGAAGCCGCAGTTCTCAGCCCAACCTTTTGCAGACCCATTATGACCGTTAGCGGAAATAAAGTTATCCACGCTGACTTTCTCAGCCCAGTTACGTGTCATAATCTTGAACTCTGCACCACCTCCGTTGTTAATGAGTAGCACACGAACATTGTTCTTGATGTGTCGAATACCAAGAGCGTTCATGTCATAAAAGAAAGCAAGATCACCTGTGACAATGAAGCAAAGCTCATCGGTATTCATGCTCTCGCCAATGAGCATTGAGTTGCATCCATCTATGCCAAAAGCTGCCACATTGCCATAGCCTTGAATGGAAGGATCCAATGGAAAATAACTCCAGCAGCGAAGGCTATTGAGAATGGCAAAATTCATGATACTATTGTGTGGAACTCTCTTATGCATCTGTTGTGCTACATACAAATTTGACATAGGCAGTTCTACATCAAAATTGATAGTATCATTAAGCGCCTTCCACTCCTCATAGTACGAATGGCTACAAGTTGAATTCTGAGCCATTTTCTCGAAGAAGAAATAATCTGGGCATTCAAATATTTTGGTTAAATGATCGTATGTATCAACATATGCACCATCCTCAGCAACTCTCCAATGCTCCCCTGCTCCCATATTGCACAAAGCTCCATAGATTGGATAATCGCCGGTCTGACCTCCTATTGTAATGAGTATATCAGGCTTAACTTTGGCAAATCCACCGCAGGAAACAAGCATATTAGCCTGCAGACTATACTTACCCGAACAGTTGGAAAGATGGTTTACATAGACTACTGCATTGTGATTCTCACAGAAACTGTCAAGCGCTGCTTGCTGCCGGTCTGTAAACGGACGATGCTCACCCACCACTACAAGTATCTTCTGGTCTCCAAGATTTGAAGAAGGCCACTCATCCCAAGCCATATAACGATTAAGCAGACGAATTGAAGGTAGTTGAACATCCTCAAATTTTCCCTGAAAGCTATCAACGATTCTAAGATTCAACTGAATTGGGCCAGGGTTTCTATGAGTTGCTTCAAGTATAGCCTCCTTTGCATTATGACATACTTGCAAACGTGTATTCTCATCTGTAACAGGAGGAAGGTCAAAAGATTTCTTTACACAATCCTTAGGCAAAGAGCACTGATCAGGTGCCTGCATATAGTCCTGATACTGGAATCGTTCAAGCTTTGCTGTCGTAAGGGCAATAATTGGAGTATGCTTGTAAAATGCTTCTGTAAGACCAGGAATATAGTTTCGAGTTGCTTGAGCGCTGGTGCATGAGGTCGCAATAACCTCACCGGTCTGCAGATGAAGGCCGATGGCAAAATACATTGCACTTCTCTCATCTGGAACAGAGTAACATTTAAAGAATGGATCATCTTGAATAGCTTGCGCAACAGAGATGTTGGTTCCACCCGGATTAATTACAATATGGCGCACGTTATACTGCTTAAACAGAGAAATAACGATACGAACGTTTTCTTGTATAGTATACATATTTGTATTGTTATAAGATCTTAGAATCCGTACTTTACATCATCAAATGTAAGGTTAGCAGCACCACCCGTCATGAAGATTATCTCTCCCATGATAGAGCGGCTCATGTCGCTAACTAAAACTACTGCCATATTTGCGATCTCTTCTGGAGTAATATACCTACCTAATGGAATTCGATCGAGATTCATATTGACATCATCTCCTTTGAGTAACATTGGTGTAGCTGTTGGACCAGGAGCAATACCATTCACCGTAACGCCATTCTTAGCGAGAGCTTTAGCAAGTCCAAGTGTCAAACCTCTTACCCCCCATTTAGTTACTGAATAAGCAGAATCAGCCGGACGAAATGAAGATGCAGATGCAATATTCAGAATATTGCCTTTAATACCGTTTTTCACAAAGTATTTTCCAAATAGCTGAGAGAGAAAGAATACACCTTTAAGGTTAGTGTCAAGTATCTTATCATACTCTTCTACGGTCGCATTTGGCATTCCTTTACTATTAACACCTGCATTATTCACCAAGATATTAATTTGTGAGATCCCTGCTTTTTTAACCATTTCAAGCATTTCTGTATGCTTGCTTTCAAAAGTGCCAACCTGAGTATTATCTAATACAATACCAAAAGCTTTTCCCTTAGAAAGTTTTGCAACAGCAGCATCTATTCTATCCTGTGTGCGACCCGTAATAATAACAGACGCACCAGAGTTGACAAAAGCCTCTGCAATAGAGAAACCTATTCCACTTGTGCCACCAGTAATCAAAGCGCATCGGCCTTTAAGCATCTCGTTGGAAGCCAAAGATGAGACTGTAACGTTCACTATCTTCTTGGGACGAAATAAGTCTTCAATTTTTTTGTATATCGACGATAGTTTCATATTGAATAATTTATCTTTCAAACAATGAGCTCAATCTGTTCTTCACTCTTTTGAAAAATGATGGTTTCCTCAAAAGTTGGCAGTATGTAAGATAATCGTGTTCAAAATCGGCAAATACGAAAGGTGGTTCTTTGGCTATAACGTATTCCTCAGCACTGGGGTTTGGTTCACAATTATACTGACTCACTTTTGCCTTTGTATGATGCTGACCAGTCACACCTATGTTCTTCACAAGATGTTCCTTAGGTTGTACAGTTAGAGCATGATATTGATCCATACAAAGGCCGAAAATGTAATCCCAACACTTTGTACGATAAAGCATATCCTCCATGTTAGAGAGAGCTTTTTCTTTTGCCTTTGCTTGCTCTTTAGTTTTAAAGAGTCGGTAATAAATATGTTCGTCTATAGTCTCTTTGATATATAGATGATCCCAATTTACCATTCTCCATCTATCTCGCCAAGAAGCCCACCCATACATAGCATGTAGATGAGAAAACATATAGTCATACCCCGAAGGGTTCTGCTTAATAATATTATCTCCACTGATGCACCATACTCTTTTGTCCTCCTTAAACTTCTCTATCATCTGATCAACGAAGCTGAAGAAAGCTTTAGTGGGAACACAATCCTCTTCTAAGATTATTCCTCTCTCTTCATTATCAAAAAGCCAGTCAATGGCACCACGAAGGGAGTCATACACATTGACACACTCTTCACGGAAGAAGATATGCAAATCGCAATCCCAATCAATCTCATTGATATAGGAGCGAATCTCGTTGTTGCGCTCAACCTCACCTTCCTTCTCTGCTCTTCCTTTGTTTGAGTAGAAATAGAGTGTCTTGGGCTTGGTTGCCTTAATGCCCTCCCAGGTCTGACGAGCATAATCCGGTCGGACGAAGGTTACAAAGAGTACGGGAGTTTCTACCATGTTAGTTAGATTTTGAAGATGTCTTCTATTTTTGAATTAGGTAAAGCACCTAACTCGTTCATTAACTTGCTACCATCAATGCGCAGGCTCTTGATATCACCATCGCGACGAATCTCCTGACCAAAGAACTCATCTTTACAAGGAACGTTGTAGATTGCAAAAAGACGCTCAATGAGGTGGCGGATGCTCAGGAACTCGCCACCGCCCATATTATATACGTCTGAAACGATATACTTGCAGACAGCCTTATCAACAGTCTGAATCATTTCCTCAAGAGTAATGAACTGACGAGTCTGGAGACCAGCGCTAAAACTTGGAACCTGAACATTCTTGCCTGCATTGTAGTCCTGCAAATACTGGAGAGTGTAAGGCACAAGACGGGTTCCAGGCTTCAGATCATCCTCCGAGAACATGTTAGGAAGGATGAAATGATAGAAAGTAAAATCTGCCGAAAAATCCATCATGTAACGACTATATAGGCGCTTGCTCAGTCCATAGTCATTGGTAACAGGAAGAGTAGAGCAGATTACCTCTTCTTCGGTAAATGCCTTGCCGTTTTCTCCATTCAGACCAATCTCCATGTACGAACCGAAAGACACATAAATGCCTTTGTAATTGTACTTCTTCAACTGGAGCGTCATTTCGATAGGCGCATTCACGTTGAGCGCATACATCAGAGAGGAATCTGTCTGCAATGCAGCCTGAACACCGGCACCTGAAGCATATACGATAACATCAGAAGCTACAAGCTTATCGTAATCAAGCTTATCTTTCAGGAGGTTCACCTGATAGAAGTTATCGCACTCGTAGCCTTTAGGTACGTCAAGACCATAGACATCTACAGTCACTCCCTTTTTGACATTGTAATATTTTGTGAGTGCAACGGACAGCATTCCGTTAGCACCAATGATTGAAATTTTCATTTATGTTCACCAATTAGATTTGAATCAATTGCTCTAATAATTGGAATAATAGAACAAGTAGCTATCAGAGATACAGATCCTACGACAATAGCCTTAAGGTTATATGATCCTAAATAAAGCGCGATGCCATGAGTATATACCATATTGACTGCACCCACTACAAGAAGATGGAAAGCATATATCGGTAATGTCAACTTACCGTACTTAGCAAACAGTGGATTATCTATCAATAATGCAATCAGCAATGTAGCACTTCCGAGCAAGACTGACGACAATATGAAATAGATATAGTTACCATAACTCCCATAAGACATGGCGGTTAGATGGTTACATCCTCCATTGAGTTCAAAGAAGAGTGTACCCATTAGCATGAGTATGATAATAGCTCCTGAAATTTTGATTTTGTTATCAATGACTTTGGGGGCTTTATCTAATAGTACTCGAATTAGATGTCCAATATACATAAAGGTAACACCTGAACAAGCTACATTGAAACTGAAAGGCATTCCCATCTTTGGAGTTCTTTCATTGCTGAAATAGGCAGAGAAAACGGTTAACAGGACAACTCCTACAGGCATTAACCACTTACGTTTTTCATTAACTATAGATAGAGAATTGTACAGCAATACTGCCACAAAATAGCAAGGAAGAAACCATAGGTGTGTAAGAAGTAATAAAACTCAATGATTGAATGCTTCCATACGCAATATGCATTACGGAACTTGGAGATATTTGAATTCCTAGTATGAATGCAAGCAGAAAGAACGGAAATAGCACTCTATATATCAACAATTTACCACCAACAATTAGATATTCCATCAAACTCTGATTGCTTTTCGTTTTATGCACAAAGCCATACAACATAAAGAATAGTTGAACATGGAATGCAAACAAAAAGTAGCAGATGCTTGATTTCATACAACTATGGGAGATAATCACAAACCATATTGCCAAGAACTTTGCAGTATCTACGTATGATAGTCTGGAGTCCACCATTATCCAATAAACTTGCTAATCTCCTCCACACAGAGGTCATATACATTTTCTGTCTTATAGCGTTTGTACCAATCGGAGGTCAATACAGCAGTCTGTTTTGCGTTCAAGCGAGGATACCAACCGAGGCGGGTCTTTGCTTTATTGATGTTGAGCATCAGGAGATTTGCTTCATGAAGTGCATTAGGAGCAGATACGTCCTTCAACTCACCAAAGCCAAAGTTCTCAATGATGGCAGTTGCTACCTCCCATACGGTTAGAACACTCTCCTGCTCAGGACCGAAGTTCCATCCTTCACAATATTCTGTTGGATTGTCCCACATATTCTGAGCCAATAGCATGTAGCCAAAGAGAGGTTCGAGAACGTGTTCCCAAGGGCGAACAGCCTTAGGCGAACGGATGTCGATAACCTGGGTAGTTTCGAGGGCACGAATACAGTCAGGAATGATGCGATCCTTTGCCCAATCGCCACCACCAATCACGTTACCTGCACGAACCGATGCAAGCGATACGGTATGCTTCTTGCCATAGTCCTCAGGATTGAAGAACGAACGACGCCAGCTCTGGATAGCCACCTCACAAGCTCCCTTAGAAGAAGAATATGGATCGTAACCTCCGAAAGGATCGGTCTCAACATAACCCTCCAACTGCTCGCAGTTGTCGTAACATTTATCGGTAGTAATCATCACACCCACCTTCACGCTCTTGGTGGCACGAATTGCCTCCATAATGTGAATAGTACCCATCACGTTCACTTCATAGGTATCCACAGGTATCTCATAAGAGAGACGAACGAGAGGTTGAGCTGCAAGATGGAAGACAATCTCAGGCTGATACTCAGCAAAAATCTGCTTCATCTTCTCGCCATCGCGAATGTCGGCACGAATATCTGCCTTAATCTTACTGCCGATACCAGAGAGTACAAAGTTGTCACGCTCCGAGAATGGGGCGAGACCTATACCCACTATTTCTGCTCCGAGTTCATGGAGCCAAATGCACAGCCAAGAGCCTTTGAAACCGGTGTGGCCCGTTACAAGCACCCTCTTGCCTTTGAAGAAACCTTTAAATATATCGATGTTCATTTCTTTAACATTTTATCTATCAAACCATTAACATTTTATCTCGTAAGCGATGGTATCCTTTGGATCATAGAGCTTATCGGTATAAGCCAAGAGGATAAAGTCCTTATCACTATTGTTTACCACCACATGAGCCACATTGTTGGGGATGAAGACAGTAATTGCCTTTTCGAGCGACATCTCAATGTCTTTGCGCTCGTGGGTCTCCATGTCCTCCAATTTGAGAACAGCACTACCATCGATGATGGTGAACCACTCAACAGCCTCAGGATGATAATGGCCACCCTTAGCCTGCCCAGGTTCACCCATGGTGAGATAGACTTCACCTGTATGAGAAGGAATGCCCTCCTCTGTTCCTGTGATAACCTTTAGAAACCAACCTCTATCATCAGTAATCAATCTGCGCTGGATGACATGTACTTTTTCGATCTGAGCCATATTATTCCCCCTTTGTCATACGGTTACGATACTCAAGATTAGGAACACTTCTGTCCCAACGCTTCCAAGGAGCCTTATCTTCTGCAAGCAGTTTCTCAAGCATGTTCTTTTCTCGGATATTATCCATACACTGCCAGAAACCAGTGTGTACGTATGACATCAACTCGCCTTGTTCTGCAAGTTTCACGAGGGCCGTTTTCTCAAAGATACAAGCATCATCACCTTTTAGAAAGTCGAATACCTGAGGTTCAAGCACCATATAACCTGCATTTATAGGAGCCCCATCGGCTGCATTCTTCTCGCGGAAAGACTTAACTGTACCTTCCTCGATCTCCAACACCCCCTTATCCTGAGCCATCTTTACTGCTGTAAGAGTAGCGAGCTTGCCATGGCTCTTATGGAACTCAATAAGCTTATCTATCTCTACATCACACACGCCATCGCCGTAGGTCATGAAGAAAGGCTCATTACCCACATATTTCTGGATGCGCTTGATACGGCCTCCAGTCATCGTGTTGTAGCCGGTATCGACTACAGTCACCTTCCAAGGCTCCATATTGGTCTGGTGAACGATCATCTCGTTCTTAGCATTACGGTAATCGAAAGTGACATCAGAGTTATGAAGGAAGTAGTTAGCGAACCACTCCTTGATATACTCCTGCTTGTAACCAGCGCAGATGATAAACTCAGTATGACCGTAGTAAGCATACTCTTTCATAATGTGCCAAAGGATAGGCATGCCACCTATCTCAATCATTGGCTTTGGTTTGAACTGAGATTCCTCAGAGATGCGGGAGCCGAAGCCACCGGCAAGAAGAACTACTTTCATATTGATACGCTTTAATTATTGACTTTGTTTTGAATAGGTACTTTTTTGAGCACTTTTGTTCGTATGAGATTTTTGATTATTGTCTGCTCATTCTTGTTCATGCCGAAGTAGAATATTGTCAGGACTGTGAAAACAACGCTCACGCCCAAAAACAGGAATGTTGCGACCATTGTATGAGGGAAGAAATACCTAATAGGAAGTAGCATCAATACTACTGCCGCCGTTGAAGACAAAGATGGAATGAGCGTCTGTTTGATATACTCCGAAATACTGAAACTGGTCAATTCCTTCATAATGTAAATCTGGAAGACAAGAGTAGCTATTGTCAGCAATACCATCACTATCACATTAATGTAAGGAGGACATCCCAACTTATATAAGATGAATATAATCGGTAGTAATGAAAGTCCTATCAGACTATATCCCATTTGATTCTTTTTTACCTTTCCTGTCGCTTGAATGCTTGCATCAAATCCTGCACCGAGGTTGCTAACCATACCGTTGATAAGCATAAAGATGACAAATATGATCGTGTATTCCGGAATATTCTTTCCCAACCAAAGGTCTAACACATCTTCCATACAAAACAACAAAGGAATAGCCATGATATTCATAGCAAGGTAAGAATAACGAGACATTGCATAAACCAGAGACAAGGAACGTTTTTCGTTTCCGTTCTGATTCTTCATAATTTGTGGGATAGCTGCCTGCCTCAGGGTAGATGTAAACTGGACTACTGCGCTATTAACTTGATTGGCAAGTCCAAATGCCGCATTTAAAATGGTACCAAAGAATAAATTGATAATCATGGCTGCACCTTGTGTTCGCCCCATAACAGCAGTAGTTCCGACAAACATCCACCATGCAAACCCGATTACACCTTTGTAGTCTTCTTTATTGTGGTTAAAGTTCCATATAACAACTTCACGATCTTTTATTGTACAATATATCTGATATGCGACAGGGCTGGCTAACTGAATAATTGCTAACATCACCGCATATATTCGTAACCGATTTCCTGTCATAAACATAAGTGCTGTTATGAATCCCAATTTCATAAGAACACTAAGTATTTCGACAACTGAAGTGAACAGGAATTTCTCTCTGGCAATAATCAATCCGTGCATAGGTACGGCAATTACTGCAAACGCTGTAGTCAATAAACTAAGATGTAATACAAATAGAGCATCTGGTATTTTTTCTGAATCTACATTCAAATAGTTCTCAACATAAAATATACCAAGAGTTTCTCCAATCAGCAGTAGCAAGACTGCAATGGCAGCATGAATTATAAAGATAGTGTTGTACACCTTGTTAGGATTACCTTCTGATCCCTTACCAATTTCTACTGCCATATAACGGTACGAGGTTGCAACCATTGAAGATCCTAATATGTTCAGCATTGCAACAATACCTCCGACCACATTATAGAGTCCATAATCGCTTGCACCAATAGCATCAAGAACCAGTCTAGCTACCGTAAAATTTACTACAATGGTAATTATCAGTTTAATATATAATACCGCTGCATTTATTGCTATACGTTTATTTGCAGAATTGTCCGACATTTATTGTAATTGTCTACTGAATAAAGCGCGTTTCATAATCGATTGTATTATTATGCAGAATTTAGACCTTTGAATCCGCACGCCCTATTTTGTAAATTTGAATAGTAATTTTTCAAATTCCACGGATTATAGCGGAATCTCATAATCGGGGATCGTCCTCTGTATCGAAGAGGAAACCGCCTGTGCTCAATACGGAGTCTTGTTTCTCTCTTGGTTCTATTGATTCCACATCTGGTGTGGTGCAGCCAAAGAAGGAAAAACGTAGGAGAAAAATGAATCCTGTTTTGCTTTTTGATACACTACTATCCCGTTAAAGTGAACAGTAGTGGTCAAGAGTATTAGTTTTCATCAAACACCAGATGTGTGATGTCTGAGGGAGAGTATTTCATTTTCCTGACTTGAATACCTCTTTGAGCCGCTATCGCACGAATCTCTGATTCTTGATATGGGTTTATCTGAGTACCAAGATACACAGCTTCGATTTCAAAACCATCGAGTGATATAAAGTCCTTACGTTCCTCCTTCTGAGTTTTTTCATTGAGTTGCTTAAACTCATTATCTTCGGTCGAGAAATAAAGCAGACGATGTTCAGCTTCGTAACTCCAGCAATCTCCTTTTGCTAAAAGGGCATTGTCAATTGTTATGTAATCACTCATTGTCTTACGGTCTCGGTATGCTACTTTGCACAAGCGAAGGAGATGGTTATCATAGTTATGTTGCCGAAGTGTCAAATCTGTTATCTTGTACATTATCGCAATACCTCTGTGACTATCTGCATAATGCGACCACATGAGAGGGAGCTTATCCTTCAATTTGTTTGGATCAGCCAAACAGCAGATACGAAGATTCTTGAGTGCATTACGTGCAGCCTTGAATAGTTTCTTATCTTGCTTGTCCCATGAGTCTTTCTTTTGCAAGTCTATCCACACCTTAATGATTGGATCCATCGGATCATTGAACTTGAAAGGATTTGATAGTGTCAAACGTCCCAACTGAATATCTTTCTTTAGTTCTTTATAGCCTTTCTTGTTGGCTATGCCGGAAAAGCGAAGAAACGAGCATGGAGTTTTCTCATCAGGAATCTGTGATAATTCATCGCAAATAAGACGAAGCATGTGAAAATGTGTGTCATATGCATTGCCATCCATTATGGACTCCATTGCAATATCCAAGTCATAATGCGGGTCTTCAGACTCCTGCAAGAGAAACATAGTTTGTAGATTTCGCATCTGTCTATCAATTTTTACAATTCAACGTCCTTTAGTTTGTTCAACATTGCTGTTTTCCGCTCTCCAGTCTCAACAAAGTATTCGATGAACAGTGAAGTACAAACTTTATCTCTTTGGCATTATAATCTTTTAGATGTGACTTATCGCATGTAGGGTCGACAATCATTCCGTCGATATCAACGATCTTGTAACTGAGTCGTGGGGCTGATTCCCCTCGGTTTACACCAAAGAAAATCGTATCCATACTGAGTTCAACGCCTTTGCAACCGATACAGTAAACTAAATCTTGGGGTTGTTCAATTATGTTGTCTAAGTTTGCGATATCCGAGATTTTATGATTCAGCAAGTAACTCTTCGGCGCATTATCTCTATATCCATTCCTTACGCTATTTGAGTGACACGTACACTACACTGTCAGTAGATAGGTCTTCCATAAGGATTGCAGGTTTATCGTCGAGTCTGCACTCCTCCATAAAAGCTAAACACAATACAGCACAATACTTTAATGCATTATAGTTTTCAAGTATCTTCTCAGAATTGCAGATTCCAGATTTTACTACAGCAGAAAGAGTATATCCCGATTCCTCCTTGAGAACGCGATAGAGCTTTCCATTGGCTCCGCAGCCTATGTATTCTAACTTATCGGATGATAGATAAAGTATGTGTGGTATATTGTAAACTGTTAATATACTTGTATTTGTAACGTGCGAATATATCGAACATCAACACGATTGTGTTCACCTGTGCGCACGCTTAACCTTATTTACTTCGCCAAGTTAGCGACACCATTCAACTCGTTCTGTATATACTCCAATGATGCGATTTTTGCTTTCGTTTCTTCAAGGTTGAGACGGGTGGTGTTATCTGAATTGAACTCAGATAGCTCGCAACGCTTTACATCGCCCTCGGTAAAGTACTGATCGTAGTTGAGTGTGCGGTTGTCGGCAGGAACGCAATAAAAGTTGCCCATGTCTTCTGCCTTGGCGCACTCTTCGTTGGTGAGGAGGGTCTCGTAAAGCTTCTCGCCATGGCGGATGCCAATGATCTTGATCTCAGGCTCGACATCGTTGGGGGCCTGATGCTTGAAAAGGTCGCGAACAGCCTCAGCCTGAGTCTTGATGGTGCAGGCTGGTGCTTTCTGAACGAGAATGTCACCGTTCTGACCATGTTCAAATGCGAAGAGAACGAGGTCAACTGCCTCTTCGAGAGACATGATAAAGCGAGTCATTTTAGGTTCGGTGAGGGTGATAGGGTTGCCGTTACGGATCTGGTCAATCCACAAAGGAATAACCGAACCACGTGAGCACATTACATTACCGTAACGTGTACAGCAAATCTTAGTGTTGCCCGAATAGCGTGACTTAGCAACTGCAATCTTTTCCTCAATGGCTTTGGTGATACCCATGGCATTGATGGGATAAGCAGCCTTGTCGGTAGAGAGACAGATTACTGCACCAACACCAGCTTCGATAGCAGCAGTAAGTACATTGTCAGTACCAATGACGTTAGTTTTAACCGCCTCCATAGGGAAGAACTCGCAAGAAGGAACCTGTTTCAATGCAGCTGCATGGAAGATGTAGTCAACACCTGGCATTGCGTTCTTGCACGACTGAAGATTGCGAACGTCACCAATAAAGAACTTAATCTTGCTTGCGTACTCAGGGCATTTTGCCTGATACTCATGACGCATATCATCCTGCTTCTTTTCATCGCGAGAGAAGATACGAATCTCAGCGATATCGGTCTTAAGGAATCGATTGAGAACTGCATTACCGAATGATCCTGTACCACCGGTAATCATAAGGGTTTTACCTGCAAAAATGCTCATAATTATTATCTGTTTATTATATGGTTTTTATCTTTACTCTTTTACCACTTTGACTATACCAAGCTTACTAGCACTCCGCTATGCATTTTTTTTATCATTGCTCTCGCTTAACCGCAACCTTATCACAAAAGGTATCTGGTCTCTCTGGATTGAAGTTCTCATTGCAGTACATTACTGTTACGAGATCTTCGGTATCGGAGAGGTTGATGATATTGTGGGTGTAACCGGGGAGCATGATTACACTCTGAATCTTCTCACCCGACACTTCATATTCGAGAATCTCAGCATTAGGGTCAGCTTCATTGCGAAGTTGGATGAGTCCATGACCGCAGACTACGATAAACTGCTCCCATTTGGTGTGGTGCCAGTGCTCGCCCTTAGTAATTCTAGGTTTGGAGATATTAATACTGACCTGACCACAGTTGAGGGTGTGGATGAGTTCGGTGAAACTACCTCTATTATCGACATTCATCTTGAGGTCGAAGATGGCCTTGTCCTTAGGGAGATAGCTAAGGTAGGTGCTGTAGAGACGCTTTGCGAAACTATCGGAAGGAATCTCAGGAATTATGAGTGTCTTCGGCATATCGCGGAACTGACAGAGGAGGTCTACAATCTCTCCGAGTTTGACATGATGGGTTATTGGAGCTGCACAATAGCGTCCCTCTTGTGTAAGAACAGTTTCAACGCCATCGAATTCGCAATGATGTTCCTCACCTTTGAGGGCGCAGATCATCTCCTCCACGAGGTCGTCAATGTAGAGGAGCTCCATATCGACGGTGGGATCGTTGACGGTGATGGGGAGGTCATTGGCGATGTTGTTACAAAAGGTAGCGACAGCTGAGTTGTAGTTGGGACGACACCACTTACCGTAGAGATTCGGGAAGCGATAGACGAGGACTTTGGCGCCTGTCTCTTTGCCATACTGGAACATCAACTCCTCACCTGCCCTCTTGCTCTTACCATATTCGCTGGTGCCAAAGCGGCCAGCGAGGGTGGCTTGAATAGAGCTAGAGATCATCACCGGACAGTTGTTCTTGTACTTCTTGAGGGTATTCAAGAGGACGGTGGCAAAGCCAAAGTTACCTTCCATGAACTCCTTTAGATCCTGCGGACGGTTGACACCGGCAAGGTTAAAGACAAAGTCGCAGTCTTTACACCACTGGTCAAGCTGCTCAGGAGTGGAGTCGATGTCGTACTCGAAAACCTCATCGATGACAAGGTCGCCATAGCACTTGGCTTTGCCTGTTTTTATATTACAGAGTTGAGCGCAAAGGTTCTTACCCACAAAACCCTTTGCGCCTGTTACTAATACTTTCATAATTTAATTTTTAGAATTTACGCCAAACCATCTTGTTGACTACTCCAACGTACGACTGAATAATCTTCACAACTTTAGTTGAGACATTCTCGTCAGTGTAGTTAGGTACCGGTGTACCGTAATCGCCATTTTTAACGAGTTCTACTGCAGTATCGACACTCTGTAGCAAACCATTGGTATCAATACCAGAAAGAATAAATCCAGCCTTGTCAAGAGATTCTGGACGCTCGGTTGAGGTGCGGATGCAAACAGCAGGGAAAGGATGGCCTACGCTGGTGAAGAAACTTGACTCCTCAGGGAGAGTACCTGAGTCAGAAACTACGGCGAAAGCATTCATCTGGAGACAGTTGTAGTCATGGAAGCCAAGGGGTTGCTGAACCTGTACGCGAGGATCAAGCTGAAAACCTGAGGCTGCAAGACGGTTGCGTGAACGAGGGTGACAGCTATAGAGAATTGGCATATCGTATTTCTCTGCCATGGTGTTGATGGCGTTGAAGAGAGAGAGGAAGTTCTTCTCGGTATCGATATTCTCTTCACGGTGAGCAGAGAGAAGGATATAACGCCCCTTCTCAAGACCAAGGCGCTGGTGAATGTCACTTGCCTCAATCTCAATAAGGTTCTGATGAAGTACTTCTGCCATGGGCGAACCTGTGACGTAGGTGCGCTCACGAGGGAGTCCACACTCAGCAAGATAGCGACGTGCGTGCTCACTATATGCGAGGTTGACATCAGAGATGATATCGACGATACGGCGATTAGTCTCCTCGGGCAAACATTCGTCCTTACAACGGTTTCCTGCCTCCATGTGGAAGATGGGAATATGTAGACGCTTTGCACCAATGACAGAGAGACAGCTGTTAGTATCACCCAATACGAGAACAGCATCGGGCTTGGTGTCAACCATGAGCTTGTATGAAGCATTGATGATGTTACCACAGGTAGCACCCAAGTCATCACCCACAGCATCCATGTAAACCTCAGGATCCTTCAACTTGAGATCTTTGAAGAACACACCATTAAGATTGTAATCATAGTTCTGTCCGGTATGGGCAAGGATAACGTCAAAATACTGGCGTGTTTTGTTAATCACTGCTGCAAGACGGATAATTTCAGGGCGAGTACCCACAATGATGAGTAACTTCAGCTTACCATTATTCTGGAAACTGACATTTGAATAGTCTGTACGGAGTTCCATATTTTATTGCTTTCACTTATTATCAATCGCGACGAAAGATATCACGCGTATATACCTTGTCTTCCACATCACTCAAACAATCGTCAAAGCGATTGGCAATGATTGCATTCGAAAGGACTTTGAACTCATCAAGTTTTTTGATGACACGAGAACCAAAGAATAAGTCGCCATCGTTGAAAGTGGGTTCGTAGATGATGACATTGGCACCCTTTGCCTTGATTCGCTTCATGATACCTTGAATAGCTGACTGGCGGAAGTTATCTGAGTTACTCTTCATCGTCAGTCGATACACGCCGATAGTAACGGATTCTTTCTGACCATCATATTGGTTCTGAGTACTATAGTCATACCATCCTGCTTTACGGAGAACGGCATCGGCAATATAGTCCTTACGGGTGCGGTTAGACTCAACGATAGCAGTCATCATATTCTGGGGCACATCTTGATAATTGGCCAGAAGCTGCTTGGTGTCCTTGGGTAGACAGTAACCTCCGTAACCGAAACTGGGGTTGTTGTAGTGAGTACCGATACGTGGGTCGAGGCCTACACCAGAGATGATTGCCTGAGGGTCGAGCCCCTTGATCTCAGCATAGGTATCGAGCTCATTGAAATAGCTGACACGAAGGGCGAGATAGGTGTTGGCGAAGAGCTTGACGGCCTCGGCTTCCTTCAGGCCCATGAAGAGTGTGGGAATGTATTTGGTTTCCTTGTATTGCTCCATTATGGGATTGTCGGCTGAGAGACCCTCTGCACCCTCTATGAGGAGCTTTGCGAAAGTCTCGGCAGCTTCCTGCATGTGATTACCTTGAATCTGACGGATGGCTTCATTCTCTTCTTCCCACTCTGCCCCCATCATCTTGGGATAACCTACGATAATACGTGAGGGGTATAAGTTATCATAGAGAGCCTTGCTTTCGCGAAGGAACTCGGGAGAGAAGAGCAGACGGAACTCACGACGACGGCCATTTGGCAAAGGTTCCATCTTAGTGAACTTCTGTGCATACTTCACATAGAGTGAACGACAATAGCCAACCGGTATCGTTGACTTGATAACCATCGTTGCCTCGGGATTAACAGAAAGAACGAGATCAATGACATCCTCAATGTGATGAGTGTCGAAGAAGTTCTTGACAGGATCGTAGTTGGTAGGAGCTGCGATGACTACATAATCTGCATCCTTGTAAGCAGATACTCCATCGAGGGTAGCAGAAAGGTTCAATTCCTTCTCTCCAAAAAATTTCTCGATATACTCATCCTGAATAGGCGAGATGCGATTGTTAATCTTCTCAACCTTCTCGGGAATCACGTCTACAGCTGTTACTTTATGATGTTGAGCCAGAAGAGTGGCCATACTCAAACCCACATAGCCGGTACCTGCTACGGCAATCTGTAAATTTTTGAAATCTCTCATATTTTGATTAGTTCTCTAAGGTTTATTTTTCAATTGCTTCTTTGATGCACTCAACAATGTATCTCACATCGTCATCGGTAACATATGGACCTGAAGGTAAACAGAAACCAACCTTGAAAATTTCCTCAGACACGCCATTAACATAAGCCACAGCATCAGCATAAACTGGCTGCTTGTGCATGGGTTTCCAAACAGGACGCCACTCTACCTTTTTCTCAAGCATAAATACACGGAGGGCTTCTACATTCTCGTTAGGTTGGCAATCAGTTATGGCACTATCAACAGCCTTGATGACACCGGCAGCTCCGCCTACGGCAGTCTTTATGACTTCCTTATAAGCATTCTCCTGTCCCTTGACCTCAACATCGGTATCGATAGTAGCAGCACAGAGCCAGAAGTTAGCATCGTAGCGAGGATCAGCAGGCTGTTTGTGGATATGTATGCCAGGAATATCTTTCAAGAGTTCCTCATAAAGCGACTGGACATGCTTGTGGTGGGCAATATGATCATCGAGAACGGTCATCTGACCACGGCCGATACCTGCACATACGTTTGACATGCGATAGTTGTAACCAATCTCTGTATGCTGATAGTAAGGATAAGCGTCACGGGCCTGGGTTGCGTGCCACATGACGTTGTTGGCATCCTCGTCATTACGGCAGATGAGGGCTCCACCGCCAGAGGTGGTTATCATCTTGTTACCATTGAAAGATAGTACACCGAAACGGCCGAAGGTACCAAGTACCTGTCCGTTGAAGCGTGAGCCCATACCTTCGGCTGCATCTTCGATGACGGGAATGCCGTACTTGTCGGCAATGGCCATGATCTTCTCGCAGTCGTAGGGCATACCATAGAGTGCTACAGGAATGATTGCCTTAGGATATTTTCCTGTCTTCTCTTTGCGATCGAGGATAGCCTTTTCAAGGAGTTCGGGATCCATATTCCATGTCTCACGCTCTGAATCTATGAAGACAGGCTTAGCGCCAAGATAGGTGATTGGATGTGAAGAAGCGCAGAAAGTGAATGACTGTACACATACTTCATCGCCTGGCTGAACTCCACAGGCTATCAGGGCAAGGTGTACAGCTGCTGTTCCTGCGGAGAGACACACAACCTTACGGTCGAGCTTACTGCCATCGCTATTAGTATTGGCAAAGTCGGCGAGGTTCTGTTCAAAGGCATTCACATTAGGTCCTATTGGTACTACCCAATTGGTATCAAACGCCTCCTTTACATATTTCTGTTCAAGACCTTCCTCTGACATGTGAGCCAAGCAAAGATATATGGTTTTTCTTTCTTCCATAAATTATATATTATTTCTGATTATTTTTATTTGTTTATTCTCTTCTGATATGAAGCTCTATAGCTTCCTTGTGTTCTGAAAGGAACTGTCTTGCATCCGATACTACGATAGCCACCACCAGCACTAAGCATCTTCCATGCTAGAATATCTTCCATAGCACTATACATGTCAATAGTCTATTGTTTCAAAAGACGGGAGAAAAGATTCTTCAAACTTTTACGCTTTCTGTTATGACTATGACTCTCGTTTCCATAACCATAACCATAACCATAGCCATAACCGTAGCCATAGCCGTAACCATAACCATAGCCTCTACGTTCCGAAGGAACACCATTCAATATCACAGACAAATTACGCAACTGCTCCTGACGATACATGGTCTCCAATTCAGGTAACTGACGACGATCCATTACTCCTGAACGGATTACGAAAATAGTAAGATCTGCCACACGATTAACAATGGAAGCATCGGCTACCATACCAGCAGGAACATTATCGACAATGACATAATCATAACGTTTACGAAGTTCCGCTATCAAGCGATCGAAGCGCTCACTCAACAGCAATTCGGCTGGATTAGGAGGAACAGGACCGGAGAAAATGACATCCAATTTATCATACTCCTCACTCCTGCCAACGATATCATCCAACTTATCCGTACTTCCCGAAAGATAATGTGTCAGTCCCATACGGTTGGAAGAATTAGAGAAAATACCACTCAAGGTACCTTTACGGATATCAACGTCAAGCAGAACAACCTTCTTGTTCGTCTGGGCAATACTCATAGCAAGATTACTTGATACAAACGTCTTACCTGCACCCGGATTGGCAGAAGTAAACATAACCACCTGTAACTTTTCAGACTTCACACGCATAAAGTCCATGTTTGTACGGATGATACGGAAAGCTTCAGAAACCGAATCACGACTGTTTTCACGGACAACAATACCATCCGAATCCTCACCCTTATTACTACCATGACGGGGAATATTGCCTAAAAAAGGAATAGTTAAAACTTCATCCAACTCTTTACGGGTACGAACTTTGGTATCCGTCACATTCAACAACCAGAATACTCCCATAGGAATAGCTAATCCTAAAACAATGGAAGCCAAGAAAATTGTCATTGTTTTAGGCGCTACCGGAGCACTGCTACCCGAAGCAGAATCGATGATACGGGCATTACTCTCCGTAATAGCCTGAGTCAAGGCATTCTCTTCACGCTTATTCAACAAGTAAAGATAAAGTTCCTCCTTGATCTTCTGCTGACGTTCCACTGTAAGTACATATTTCTGTTGGGCAGGCACGGCTTCAATACGTTTCGAAGTCTGTTCTTCCTGTTCACGGATATTCTTCAACTGGATATTCAGACCTACAATCAAATTATCCACCGAACGAATAATCGTCTGCTTCATAGCACTCAAAGAATTATTCAAATCCATCACAATCGGATTCTTACTGCTGCTACCTACCACCAATTTGTCACGTTTCAAAAGGATATCATTGTATTCCTTAATCTGAGATTCGACACTGTTATCTGATATACCGGTATTAGCAGGAATTAAATCCGAATTCTTTTGAGGATCCGTCAGATATTCCTTAATATATCTGACAATACTCAACTGATTTTCCAAACTGAGTCCCTCCTGTTGATAACGACTCGTATTGGCAAGATACATACCCGTCTCGGAAGTAATGTCAGTCAGTTGATTCTCGCGCTTAAAATTTTCAATATTAGCATCCACACTACCCAATTCACGTTCAATAATAATCAGACGTTCATTGATAAACTTAGAAGTATTCACGGCTATCTGGTTCTTGTCATTAATAACGTCTTCATTATAAACAGCAATAAGCATATTGAGAATATCTTCTGCACGGGCAATAGACACGTCATCCAAAACCAAATTAATAATAGTGGCCGTTTTACTGGCAAGGGAGACTTTCAACTTATTACGGTAACTTTCGACAACGCTCTCCATGTTGAATTTGACCACATTTACAGACCTACCATAAAATACATCTGTATAATACAATGTGGGTGTAATCACCATCGGACCAATCGGTGTAGAAACCGTATCATTCAGACGTACATCCAAAACCTCTTCCGAATGAACTTCTCCACCGCCTACAGCTAAAGAAAAACCGGAAAGACGTACCATTATGGAATCAACAGGGGTAACCACTACTCTTATAACCTGACGTTCCTCCGCCTCCGGAAAAGAAACTGTTACCGGAGCATGGGTGTAAAGCTCATCATTACGCAGGCCATTCTTCACCTTATAACTCATATCCAAATGTAAACGGTGGGCAACTTCTTCCATCAGATGACGGGATTGAAAAACAAGTACTTCATTGTCCACATTACGTTTACCCCCAAAAAGAGACAAATCGGAAAAAGCAGCAGACTCACTCATTCCACCACCCTTAGAGTCATCGCGAATCAAAACGGACGCCTTACGGCTGTATACTTTGGAAGAAGATTTCAAATAAAAGAAAGCTACCCCACCACAGACCAAAACAGACAACACAAACCAATACCAATTAACTAATATAAGATGAAAAATATCAGTGATATTAATTTCTGACTCCTGTTTACGGATATCATTATTTTTATATTCAGCGCTCATTATCTTTTGTTATCTGATTTATTTAAACATAGTTACCATTAAAGAAGTAATGGAAGCCAATACTGAAACAGCAGACAACCAAACACCTACAGAATTATTGGAGTTAATACGACTCTGGCCTGTCTTGGCTTTATTAGGCTCCACGTATACAATATCATTCTGCTGTAAATAGTAACAAGGAGACTGAAAAATGTCAGAAGAACGAAGGTCGTGATACAAGATACGACGTTTACCATCTTTTTCCCGAATAACGGCTACACGGTCGCGACGACCATAAATGGTCAAATCACCAGCCATACTCAAAGCTTCCAACAGCGTTATTCTATCACCGGAAATGTCAAATGTACCCGGACGAGCCACTTCACCCATTACAGAAACTTTAAAGTTCAGAAATTGGACAGTAACAATAGGATCCTTAATCAAATCCTCTTCCATTAATTTCTGTTTTATCAATTCTGTCACTTGCATGCGAGTCAAACCTTCTACATGAAGTTTCCCTAAAATAGGAAAATCAATGTCCCCATTCTGATCGACAAGATAACCTAACAAACGCTGCTGAGCTGTTGTCTGAGCACCTATCTGATAAGTAACTAACGGCATATTGAACGGTAACGCCAATTCCGGATCTTTACTATTCACTAAAATGGCCAATAAATCGTCCTTATGGATAATTACCTCATAGTTCTTATCAATAACCTCCTCTTTCAAAGAAGTAATATCCTGTAGATAAAGTACCTCTTTCGGAGCAGAACAAGATACCAACAAAGCGGTCAATCCTAACAATAAATAATATTTTAATTGCATATTCGTTAAATTACTTTTTTATTTTCCTTTGTTTTAATTAATCACCTTATCCCAGTTATTCCTCTACCTCTTCCCACGGATAGGGATTTGCCTCCATACTATCCAGTAGACCGGCTATTTCCTGTTCTTCAGCTGTCAACTCTCTCCCACCCCAACTTTTCAGAATATCATGGGCTTCACGAGACAAAGCGTCGTCATACACTTCCCCATAACAATAAGTCAGCAGGCGAAGCTTCTGTAAAGAAACAGGCAGGTGCGGCAGAACCTTCCAACAACAATCAAGAACCTGCTGAATATGTTCCTGCTTATTGCTATCACCGTATATAGTAGCATTATACCCCATTAATAGAGCCAGACAAACTTCCGCATCCTCTTCCGGCATAAGAGAGCCCGCTGTATTCCAAAGAGAATACAAGGTATCACTAAGGGTGAGAACCGTACGATTTTGTCTGCAAAAATCATCAGAATAGAGAGATGCGTCTTCCTCAAAAAACAGTAATTGGTGGGCCAAACGCTGAAGCTCCAAAGCTTTCGTTGTGAATGATTCCATTATAATAATTTGATGTTTTTATTCGATTGGTTTCAAATAACTTTTGGGTATTTTGATATTGGCGGTCAAAACACCCTGAATATGAATAATGACATAAGTTTTATTGGCTTCAATACCGACCTTACCTTCGATACCTGCAAATTCACCTTTCACGACTTTTACTTTACTGCCGACAACAAGAGCGCTATTATCAAAACTGACGCCGTCGGGAGAAAGATCCAACACAAAACGGAAGTCATCCATCTGCTTGTCCGGAACAACAAGCATGTTGCCGGTAAAGAGATCTTTCATATAAAAAAGCGGGATACTATACTGATTAGCCAAATCAATAGCTGTCTGCTTGGTACACTGTATAAAGATTAAATTTTTAATAAGAGGTATTTCTACCTTTTTTCGGCGATATTTCAGCTGCCTGACTACAATTCGAGTGGGAAGATAGTATTCCACATCAAGCACATTTTCTGTCCTCAATTTTTCAATCCAACTACGAACTAAAAATTCTTGTTTATCTCTAACACGAGCAGCAAACCATTTCTTTTGTATATCAGACACTTATTATAGTTTAGTAAAAGATTAAAACCAGAATTTTGGGTGCGCTTCGCGGTTTGAACGAGACATTTTTCTCAATCAAACCGTAACTAATTCCGAAATATTTTTTATTGAACGAAACAATGATAAAACTGAAAAAGTGTTTCAATAGACGTTCGTTTAATTGAACACCTTTTTTACACATCATATATAAGGAAGTATTTCATAAAAGTATACATGCAAAATCTCAGTTCTATTTTCTTAATATACGTCTATTAATCAATCTGTTAAACATCACAAAACAAACAAAATATCATTTTTTATAATAAACATTTTGCCATTATAAAAATACCATCTATCTTTGCGTTCAATTAAACGAACGTCTATTGAAACACTTTTTTATTTCATCATATCACATTGTACTTCAATTGAATACTACTCCAAACACCATCTTTTCATTATATTCTTCGCCATTCATTTATCTTTATTCAAATTACTTTATTACTTTTGACGTTTTTAAATATTTTAACCATTAACAAAACAAGAACAGAGATCATGAACAAAAAAGAAAGACAAAAGAATGTGATGAAAATACTTATGAAAGCAAGTCAACAAAACCATTAAATACTAATAACCAAAGCATTAACAAACACAAACAGAAAGATAACAAAGAAGAGATAAAAGGTATTATTTCCAACCATGAAGACGTCATCAGATATTTAATTTCCATTTATTATCAAGGAAGCATGGGTAGAAATATCAAGACATCACAAGTCTCACTTGCACGATTTATAGCAAAGACGGAAATACTGGGATACATTGTGGATGGGAAGTACAAGCCACTAAATATCAGCTCCATTACAAACTACATCTCCACCATCATAAACGAAGACAGGAAAGTTAAAAAAAAGGCAAAGGAATAAAGAAAAAAACGAATGAAAAAAGACAGGCATTTTCTTAATCCGTTTCAGAGACGGACAGACGTATCTTTGCCACCGCCTAAAGCTGCATAGACGCAGCAAGGTATTCATCATTAAAAATTATATCATGAAAAATTTAACAAGGACGGTATCAGAGAGCGAAGCCATGAAACGGAAATGGGAAAAACGTATTATGCAGGAAAAGAACTATTCCGAAAATACCGCCAAATGGATGGCACAACATCTGGAAGCCCTATTGGACTACATGCAATACGGACATGCCGTCATCGCATTCTACAAACAAAACGGGAAGTTCAAATTCGTGAAAGCTACGCTAAGGTATTATGAAGCGGAATTTCACAAAAAATATAATCCCGCAAACGTGGAAGCCGCAGTAGTCTATTGGGATATAGATGAACAGGGATGGAGAACATTTCAAATGGAGAATTTTCTGGAATGGAGGGTAATGGGATAAGATGTTATGGCAATAGAATATATCGGAATCAATTACTTCCCGTTACTGACGGGATTTTTCCATTGCGACAAAATAGAACTGCTCACAGCAATATTCGGGATAAAAGGGCCGTATGCGGTGATCATGTTATTGTGCAAGATTTATACGGACGGATATTATATCCCTTGGGGAAAAGAACAGTGCATGATTTTTGCAAGAAAATTAGGACCGGAATACGACAAGGAAACTATGGGAGATATCGTAAATATGCTTGTGGAAAAAGAATTTTTCGACAAGGAGAGTTACGAAAAATATGAAATTCTGACTTCAACGGAAATCCAGAAGGTGTGGATGGAAGCTACAAGCCGGAGAAAGAGGGATTTAGCCAAGCTCCCGTACCTACTGATAGAGTGTACAGACAGCAAAAGCAACAACAAAAACAACAGCAAAAATGAATGCAAAAAACTGGACGATGCAGACAATATGCAAACAGAAATGAAGCTGAACACGGAAAATGCAGACAGTGTGCAGACAGAAACGGAGTTGAATGCAGAAAATGCAGACATTTTTCAACAAAGTAAAGTAAAGCAAAGTAAAGCAGAGAAAAGTAAAGAACTTCCCCCCTCTAATCCCCCCACGGGGGAGAAGGATGGATATGAGGATAATTATGCACTTCTGCCCTCGCCCCCGGACTATACCCTCGATGAACATACGCACAACTACTATGGACTGTTAGAGAACCTCAAATTGCACAAAGTGAAGGAGATCGCAGAAATTACAGCCATACTGAGACTGTCCGATTACGGCAGGAAAGGAACAGCCATATGGAAACTATTGGCAAAAACACACTGGAACAAAATTGAAGCACCGGGAAAATATATCATAAAAGTGCTTAGAAGTTCCTGATGGTCAGAAGCACAAAAATACCGGAAAAAGGCGTGCCGGAAGAAGAACAAACGGGACACAACCGATAATCGGCTATTCCGGCACGCCCATTTAAGTTGCCAAATCAGCAAGGATCAGTCAAGGATCCTTGCCATCCCGGCAAAACACATCATTTTACCATCAGTTATCAAAAAGCAAATAAACCACTGTATATCAACGTATCATATAAAAAAAACAGAAGCAAGAAAAGCTATTTTTCTCTTGACAAGAAATTAATATTAACATCTTGTTAAATACTATCTTTTATGATCAAAGAATGCATTCTTTTATACTCAAGATATGTATATCTTACACAGCAAAGACATACATCACGAAATCTTCATTAACATTGTTAAATTTACTAACGGGGGAAAAGCCTATCTTCTCATATATCCCCTACAGCATTTCCGCCAACTTCCAGGCTTGTATATGGCGTATACCTTCTTTTGACGGCAGCATCGTTTTGTCAAGAGATACCACCCACTTTTCATAATTATCCTGTATCGACTCCAGCGAAGCATACGAAGCCTGCATAGCTACCTCATTCTCCAAAGTAGAAACACACTGAATATAGATAATGCGATCGTCCTTGCGAGCCATAAAATCAATCACCTTATTGCGGTGTACACCTACATTAACCCGATATCCGGCGTGCTTCAATTCAAGACAGACATGATTCCTGAACTTCACCTCCCGTTCGCGGACAAAGAAAGGATAAAGATAATGCATAAAAGCCCAATCGTTGATATAGTAACGACAAGTGCCTAATACCACCTCTTTCGTGCGAACCTGGCAACGCTCCACGCGGTGGATAAGAAAAACATCTTCCAGATAACTGATATAATTGGCAATGGTATCGTAACTCGTCTTCCGTTTCTGCGCAGTGAAATGAGAAACGAGATTGGTGACCGATACCAACCCGGACAAATGCTCCACCAGATAAATAAGCGTATCTTCAAAAAGACGGGGATCTTTAATGCGGTAGCGCTTTACGACATCACGAAACAACGCGGTATCTTTGAGAGAGGAAACATAATTCCACTTTGACTCTTCCGACGGAAAAGCTGAAAGACGGGGCAAACCTCCCTGTTCCATATATGAAGCATAACTCTTATCCGAAACTTCTTCCGACTCCTTTTCGATATATTCGGCATAACTGAAAGGAAAGACCTCAAAACTGACATAGTGCCGGTCCGGGATTCCTTCGGTATCGCAAGGAATCATTCTTCTGTTCGAACCACTGATAAACAGTTCGCAACTATTGACGTAATCTTGTGAATGTGCACGGACAAACTCCTCCCAACCATCGATATTCTGTATTTCTTCAATGAATATATAGATCTTCCCCACGGGATGAAGCCGCTCACGATAGACGGAAAGAAGTTCTTCAAGCCCTTCACGTCCGGAAATGAACCCGGAATCGGTAAACGACCGGCTGATATACAACACGTTTCGCGCCGATACTCCTTCATCCAGCAAATGTACCATAATCTGACGCAACAAATAAGACTTGCCTGCACCACGCTGTCCGAACAACACCTTTATCAGTTTGTTGCCTATGTAGCCAAAGATACGGTTGGTATAGCTCTTACGGGCAAATCCTGTATCCGGAAACCGTCCGTCCCAATAATTGGAAAGAGTTAATTCATTAAAAGAATCATTCATATCAGAAAATATCTATATTAACAAACAATTATTCAAATAAAAATAAATATTACGAATTATATAATAGAATATTCATTTATATCTGAATAATATTCAGCAAATATATATTTTTTCTATCAAATCTAAAAGATTAATCTTAAAATTAATTTTCTATCCGAAAGAAAAGCCCGAATATTGCATCGGAATAATATCACAAATCAATAAACAATTATCTATCATGAAGAAAGCTCTTATTTCGGGAATCACCGGACAGGACGGTTCATTCCTCGCGGAATTTTTATTGCAAAAAGGTTATGAAGTACACGGAATCCTCCGCCGTTCTTCTTCATTCAATACCGGACGTATCGAACATCTCTATTTTGACGAATGGGTGCGCGACATGAAACAGAAACGTACGATCAATCTGCATTATGCCGATATGACGGATTCAAGTTCACTGATACGCGTGATTCAGATGGTGCAGCCCGATGAAATATACAACCTCGCTGCCCAAAGTCACGTAAAAGTTTCTTTCGACGTTCCTGAATATACGGCAGAAGCGGATGCCATCGGTACACTGCGTATGCTCGAAGCGGTGCGTATTTTAGGTTTGGAAAAGAAAACGCGTATCTATCAGGCTTCTACATCCGAGCTATATGGCAAGGTACAGGAAGTACCCCAGAGCGAAACGACTCCTTTCTATCCGCGCAGCCCTTATGCAGTGGCCAAACAGTACGGTTTCTGGATTACCAAGAACTATCGTGAAAGCTACGGTATGTTTGCCGTAAACGGTATCCTCTTCAATCATGAAAGCGAACGCCGTGGTGAAACATTCGTAACCCGTAAAATCACATTTGCCGCCGCACGCATCGTGCAAGGCGAGCAAGACAAACTTTATTTAGGAAACCTGGATGCCCGCCGCGACTGGGGATATGCCAAGGACTATGTGGAGTGCATGTGGCTCATCCTGCAACACGACGTTCCGGAAGATTTCGTTATCGCTACCGGAGAGATGCATACCGTACGTGAATTCTGTACGCTTGCTTTCGCCGAAGCCGGCATCAACCTGCGCTGGGAAGGCAAAGGACTGGACGAAAAAGGAATCGACACAGCTACCGGAAAGGTATTGGTAGAGGTTGATCCGAAATATTTCCGTCCGGCAGAAGTAGAACAGTTGTTGGGAAACCCCACCAAAGCAAAAACCGTATTGGGATGGGATCCTTGCAAAACTCCATTCCCGGAATTGGTGAAAATCATGGTGCGCCACGATATGAAGAAAGTACAAAAAATGATTGCAACTAAACAGGAATAAAACCGATGGATAAAAATGCAAAGATATATATAGCAGGACATCGCGGCCTCGTGGGTTCTGCTATCTGGAAAAACCTGCAAGAGAAAGGATACACCAACCTTGTAGGCCGTACTCACAAAGAGCTCGATCTGTTGGACGGAGCAGCCGTTCGCCGCTTCTTTGATGAAGAACAACCGGAATATGTATTTCTGGCTGCTGCTTTCGTAGGCGGTATCATGGCCAATAGCATCTATCGTGCCGATTTTATCTACAAAAACTTGCAAATACAGCAGAACGTGATCGGCGAAAGTTTCCGTCACCAAGTGAAAAAACTGCTTTTCTTAGGAAGCACCTGCATCTATCCGCGCGATGCGGAACAACCGATGAAAGAGGATGTGTTGCTGACTTCGCCATTGGAATATACCAATGAACCGTATGCCATCGCCAAGATCGCAGGACTGAAAATGTGTGAAAGCTTCAACCTGCAATACGGAACGAACTATATTGCCGTAATGCCCACCAACTTATACGGCCCGAACGATAACTTCGATCTGGAACGCAGCCACGTATTGCCCGCCATGATTCGCAAAATACATCTGGCTCACTGCCTGAAAGAAGATAACTGGGAGGCTGTCCGGAAAGACATGAATCTGCGCCCCGTAGAGGGTATCAGCGGAGAAAACTCCAAAGAAGAAATACTAACGATTCTGAAAAAGTACGGTATCAGCAATACGGAAGTATTATTGTGGGGAACCGGAACACCGCTACGCGAATTTCTTTGGAGCGAAGAAATGGCAGATGCCAGCGTATTCGTGATGGAACATATAGACTTCAAAGATACCTATCAAGAAGGAAGCAAAGATATCCGTAACTGCCACATCAACATCGGTACCGGCAAAGAAATAAGTATCCGTAACCTTGCCGAACTGATCGTAGAAACCGTAAGCTACAAAGGGAAACTCACCTTTGACAGTACTAAACCCGACGGAACCATGCGTAAACTTACCGACCCTTCCAAACTGCACCAATTAGGGTGGCACCATAAAATAGAAATAGAGGAAGGGGTGCGGAGGATGTATGAATGGTACTTGTTTAGTTGAAAATTGAAAGTCTTAATTTAGTTGAAAGGTGAAAGGTGAAAGGTGAAAATTAAAAGGCCTGTTTAGTTGAAAAATGAAAGTCTTAATTTAAAAGTTGATAGGCTGCATACAACGTTACAACAAATAGCGCAGCCCAACTTTCAACTCTCAACTTTCAACTTTCAACTAAATCAAGACTTTCAACTAAATCAAGACTTTCAATTTTCACCTTTCAACTAAATAAGTTTTCTATTCTCAATATAATAGCTATATTTGCACAATTTAATCTCAAATGTGCAATAGACAATGGAACAAAGTTTTATAGCTTACATTGAAAACAGTATCAAGAATAATTGGGATCTGGATGCCTTGACAGACTACAAAGGAGCCACCCTACAGTATAAAGACGTAGCCCGCAAAATCGAAAAGTTGCATATCATCTTCGAAGAAAGCGGCATTCGTAAAGGAGATAAAATAGCCGTCTGCGGGCGAAACAGTTCCCATTGGGGAGTCACCTTTCTTGCTACTTTGACTTACGGCGCAGTAATTGTCCCCATCTTACATGAGTTCAAAGCCGATAATGTACACAACATCGTCAATCACTCCGAAGCCAGATTACTCTTTGTCGGCGACATGGTATGGGAGAATCTGAACGAATCGGCCATGCCACTGTTAGAGGGTATTCTGATGATGAACGATTTCACCTTATTAGTGTCGCGCAGCCAAAAACTGACACATGCCCGTGAGCATCTCAATGAACTGTTCGGAAAAAAATATCCGAAAAATTTCCGGAAAGAACACGTGGAATACCGGAAAGACCAGCCCGAAGAGTTGGCAGTCATCAACTATACATCGGGGACTACAAGTTATTCGAAAGGGGTAATGCTCCCCTACCGCAGTCTGTGGTCGAATACAAAATTCGGTTTTGAAGTATTATCCCTGAAACCGGGTGACAGAATCGTTTCTATGTTGCCTATGGCACATATGTACGGACTGGCGTTCGAATTCTTATACGAGTTCGCCGTGGGTTGCCAGATTTACTTCCTTACCCGCATGCCGAGCCCCAAAATAATTTTCCAGGCTTTTGCCGAGGTAAAACCCAACTTAGTGGTAGCCGTACCGCTTATCATTGAAAAAATCATCAAGAAAAATATCCTGCCGAAACTGGAAACCCCGACCATGAAACTGTTGTTGAAAGTACCTATCATCAATGACAAGATCAAAGCAACCGTACGCGAGCAAATGATACAGGCTTTCGGTGGAAATTTCGAAGAGATAATCGTAGGTGGCGCCGCTTTCAATCAGGAAGTGGAGCAATTCCTCAAAATGATCGATTTCCCCTACACCGTGGGATATGGTATGACGGAATGCGGCCCGATCATCTGCTACGAAGATTGGAAACGTTTCAAGCCGGGATCATGCGGTAAAGCCGCACCACGCATGGACGTACAGGTTCTCTCATCAGACCCGGAAAATATACCGGGAGAGATTGTCTGCAAAGGGCCGAACGTAATGTTGGGATATTATAAGAATGAAGAGGCTACGGAACAGGTTGTCGACAAAGACGGCTGGCTGCACACAGGTGACCTTGCCTTGAAAGATGCCGAAGGAAATATCACGATCAAAGGACGCAGCAAGAACATGCTATTAGGGCCGAGTGGTCAGAACATCTATCCGGAAGAAATTGAAGATAAGTTGAATAACCTGCCTTATGTATCGGAAAGTATCATCGTGCAGCAGAACGACAAACTCGTCGGACTGGTTTATCCGGACTTTGACGAAGCCTTTGCACATGGATTGAAGAACGAAGACATGGAGCGTGTGATGGAAGAAAACCGGGTGGCGCTGAACGCGATGCTGCCGGCTTACAGTCAGATTTCAAAAATGAAAATATATCCGGAAGAGTTCGAAAAAACTCCGAAGAAATCGATCAAGAGATTCCTGTACCAAGAGGCTAAAGGATAAATAATTGATCAATGTGCCAATGTGCTAATGTGCCAATTAAAGAATGTGCTAATTAAATAATGGAGGGAATTGAATAATGTGTTAATGCGCTGATTACCATTCAGAATAATAGCGCAGCTAATTGGCCATTGGCATATTGATATATTGGTACATCGACGCATTGATGCATTGTCTCATTGGCACATTGGCATATTGACACATTGGCACATTATTAATTATGAGAAACAAACTGTTATTATCGGCGGCCATACTCCCGATATGTGGCATAACGGGTGAAGCCCAAGCGGCAGAAGCTCAGAAACATCCCAATATCATTATGTTTCTGGTAGACGATATGGGGTGGCAAGACACCTCTCTGCCCTTTTGGACGCAACGTACACATTACAATGACATTTATGAGACGCCCAATATGGAGCGCCTGGCGGCACAAGGCATGATGTTTACGCAAGCGTATGCCTGTAGTGTAAGTTCGCCAAGCCGCGTCAGCCTGTTTACCGGAATGAATGCGGCACGACACCGGGTGACCAGTTGGACACTGCATAAAAACAAGACACACGAACAACCGGACTCTGTGCTGATATATCCGGAATGGAATGTAAACGGCATATGCCAGGAACCGGGAATAGAGCGCACCACTCAAGTGACGACATTGGCGCAAGTATTGAAAGAAAACGGCTATCACACCATACATTGTGGAAAGGCTCATTTCGGAGCCATAGATACCCCGGGAGAAGACCCGTTGAGAATGGGGTTCGAAGTGAATATAGCCGGGCATGCGGCCGGCTCTCCTGCCAGCTATTACGGAAAAGAGAATTTCGGGAATAAAACCGATGGAAAGAATCCGCCGGCTGCCGTACCGGGATTGGAGAAATATCACGGCACAGATACATTCCTTAGCGAAGCACTCACGCTGGAAGCGGAAAAGGCATTGGATGATGCACAAAAAAGCGACAAACCATTTTTTCTGTATATGGCTCATTATGCCGTACATACACCGATACAACCGGACATGCGCTTCTATCAGAAGTACATCGACAAAGGGCTGCCGCCGGTAGAAGCCGCTTATGCCACTCTTGTGGAAGGGATGGATAAAAGCTTAGGCGACCTTATGGACTATCTGGAAGAGAAGAACCTACAGGAAAACACCGTCATTCTATTTATGTCGGACAACGGCGGACTGGCCGCACATACGCGTGCCGGACAGCTCCATACACAGAACTATCCACTCAACAGTGGTAAAGGTTCTGCCTATGAAGGAGGCGTACGGGAACCGATGATCGTAAGCTGGCCGGGTACAGTAAAACCCGGAAGCAAATGCGACCGTTATCTGATGATAGAAGATTTCTTCCCTTCCATATTGGAGATAGCAGGAATATCGGACTACCAAACAATACAACAACGGGACGGCATCAGCTTTATGCCGCTACTCACCGGAAAAGGCAAGATGAAAGATAGAGATATCTACTGGCACTATCCGCATAGCTGGGGGCCTTCGGGACCGGGAATCGGCGCAACCTGTGCCATCCGTTCGGGAGACTGGAAACTGGTGTATTACTTTGATTCCGGTAAAAGGGAACTATTCAATATTCCCAACGATATCAGCGAGAAACATGATCTGGCAGCTCAAAAGCCACGCATCGTAAAACAACTGGCAGGAAAATTAAGTAACTATCTTCGTTCGGTAAACGCTCAACGACCTACATTGCGTGCAACACAACAACCTGCACCATGGCCGGACGAAATTAAATAAAAAGAAGAATGAATAAAAGAAAACTATTTCTATCCCTTGCATTGTTTTTGATGGCAGGCAGTACATTGTCTGCACAAAACAAGAGTGCAGGTATCAATCTGTCCATATGGAAGGGAGTCAGCACACAACCCGCAGACAGTGCCCAGACTACCTATTTCAATTTGGGTATCCTGTCGGCTATGAACCGGCTAAACGGTGCAGGCTTCAATGCATTCGGAAGTGTTATCAGCCACAACATGAACGGCATACAGGCATCGGGACTTGCCAATATGGTGGGTGGAAGCATGCGTGGCCTGCAACTCTCTGCAATCAGCAACATTAACGGCAACAACATGATAGGATTCTCGGCTACGGGACTTGTCAACATCGCCGGTAACGAAAGCAAAGGAATGTTGTTCTCCGGGCTGACCAATATCAGCGGTGACCATACTTACGGTGTAATGGCAAGCGGTGTGATGAACATATCGGGCGATAAAGCCGGCGGTGCACAGCTATCCGGACTCGCCAATATCACAGGCTCTACTTTTAATGGAATAATGGCCGGAGGATTATTGAACGTAGTAGGCGAAAATCTGAACGGTGTGCAACTGACAGGGCTTGCCAATATAGTGGCTTCGCGCATGAACGGTGTGCAGATAGGTTTAGGCAACTACGCGACGAAAGCGAAAGGATTGCAAATCGGTTTGGTGAATTACTATAAAGAAGAAATGAAGGGGTTTCAGTTGGGACTTGTCAACGCCAACCCCGACACAAGAGTACAAATGATGGTCTTTGGCGGAAATGCCACCAAAATCAACATAGGTGCCCGGTTCAAGAACAAACTATTCTACACCATTGTAGGTGCCGGTACGCATTATCTCGACTTTAGCGATAAATTCTCCGCTTCATTGTTTTATCGCGGCGGTATCTGGCTGCCTTTATGGAAAGACCTGACCATCAGCGGCGATTTGGGATACCAACACATCGAAACCTTTAAAAATAAAGATTACGGCATTCCGGCGCGCCTATACGGCTTGCAGGCACGCCTGAATCTGGAATATCAGATTACAAAGAAGTTCGGCATTTTTGCAACCGGAGGTTATGGAGGAAGCCGCTATTACAACAGAGATGTCACTTATGACAAAGGAGTAATCGCAGAAGCAGGAATCGTACTGTTTTAGAAGCCTCTCCCCAACCCTCTCCGTAGGAGAGGGAGCTGAGTCAGCTTCAGTAATCAATTAACAAATAAATAGTAGCATTTCTTCCTCCCTCTCCCACGGAGAGGGCTGGGGAGAGGCTTTCCCTTTTTACTGCTTTTCCTTTATCAACCCCGTCCTATACGCCACCAGCAATTTTTTCAAATCCTGGATTTGCGTTACCAATTCTTTTCCCTTATCCGTATCTTTCACCATCATACGTTGAGAATTAAACTCGATTACAAAAGTGGTCGATTTGATATCCTGCCCCTCTTCTATGGCTTTCTGTGTAGACTGAAACGGTTCATGCTGCACTAATTGCAGGCCGTGGGAGTGATAAACCAATGTATATCCGGCAATACCGGTTTCCGGTTGATAGGCTTTCGAGAACCCGCCATCGATCACAAGCAGCTTGCCTCCCGCTTTCATCGGCTGTTCGCCTTTGATCGTTTTTACGGGTACATGCCCGTTGATAATATGAGTATGCACACCGGTAACTCCAAATTCTTCTAAAATCCGGTCGCATATTTTTTCATTATCACGCAGCGTATAATAATATCCCTTCTTCTCTTTATGCAGCGCCTTGTCCGCAATGAAATAACGCTCAAAGGTTGCCATCTTGTCTTTATCGAACGACGGGGCATCCGGCCCACACCACATATACCAGATATAATCCATGGCGAAAATTTTTTCTTCATCGCCGTCTTCGTCAAAATAAGCAGTACGGATCAGCTGGTCGATCTTGTCCATCAGTTTCTTACCCCAATATTCCTTTCCTCGGATATTGACACGCTTGAAACTGCCATCCTCATTCAAAGGCACGGAAGCATGATACAAAAGGTTAGAATTACATACCAGATACATGCCGCCATAGGTAAACAGACAACGCATGTGCTTTTTCAGCTTTTCACTATTCATGAACGAATAGTGCAACTTATCTACCAGTTCTTTTTCTTCATCCGTCAGGCGATACGGATCTTTCGGATCTACTGTCGGGAAGTTCGTATCACGCATCTCGTACTCCTTACCTTCATAGACAAAAACGCCACGCTCAAAATCGATCTTCTCCAACAGCTTCCGGTTCTCCATGCCAAATTCCGGACGGCGATTGATGATATCCGCTTCCAGTTTAAACTGAATAATCGTAATCGCCTTGTGCATCTGCGTGATGAGCCGCAAAGTCTTTTCGTTATAAGCAGAATCCGCAAAGTTCATTTTAGGAGCGAAAATAGTACAAGGATCATCGGCATAAGTATCCATGGCAAATGTAGCCAGGGGAAGAAGATTGATGCCGTATCCGTCTTCGAGCGTACCTAAGTTTCCATAACGCATGGACATACGGATGACATTTGCCATACAACTCGTATTACCGGATGCAGCACCCATCCAGAGGATGTCGTGATTCCCCCATTGAATATCGAAATTGTGATAATCGCACAAGGTATCCATAATGATATGTGCACCGGGACCACGGTCATAGATATCTCCCACGATGTGCAGTGAGTCGATCGTGAGGCGCTGAATCAAATTGCACATGGCAATAATAAAGGCATCTGCCCGCTTGGTGGTAATGATCGTACTGATAATTACATTGATATAGGCATGCTTGTTGGGTTCGATGCTCGATTCGTGCAACAGTTCTTGGATGATATATGAGAACTCTTTAGGCAAGGACTTACGCACTTTGGAACGGGTGTACTTGGAAGATACGTTCTGGCATACCTTCACCAATTGGTTAAGGGTGATCAGATACCAATCGTCAAGGTCTTTCTCCCGCGCCTTGACCAGTTGCAGTTTCTCTTCGGGATAATAAATCAGCGTACTGATCTCTTTCTTCTCCGACTCACGGAGCGTATTGCCGAAAATTTCGTTGACTTTTCGCTTCACCGCGCCGGAAGCATTCTTCAATACATGCTGAAACGCTTCATATTCACCGTGAATGTCTGTCAGAAAATGCTCGGTGCCTTTGGGAAGATTCAAAATTGCTTCAAGGTTAATGATTTCCGTGCTGGCATCAGCAATAGTGGGAAAACTACGCGACAGCAATTGCAGGTAACGCAAGTCACTAATAATGCTTTCAGGGGTTATATTACTTTGGGCAGTCATTATATTTACGATTGAACGATTTACTATTTACAATTGAAATTACTTCTATATGGTTCTTGTTTTTCCGTTTTTTTATCTTTCGCCATTACAGTGCGGCAATTATCAACACGGTTTCAGCCCAACAGGAACATGAGCAATATCTGGGCGATTATTACACGCAAAAACATGCACAACGGATACACTGTGGCATAAGCAACCGAGGGATTATCTCCCGGAATGGTATCATTCACATAATTCAAAGCCATCGGATTGGCCATGCTTCCACATAGCATACCGGAAACCGAGCCGAAATCTATTTTCATTATCTTAAAGGCAACGGCTCCCACGATTACCGTAGGAATAATAGTCAATCCGGCACCAAGACCAATCCATAACAGCCCTTCGGGACGAAATACAGTATCGAAGAAATGCGCTCCTGCGTCCAGTCCAAGACAAGCCAGATACATGGATAATCCTAATGCACGAAGCATCAGATTGGCACTGCGAGTGGTATAGGTAATCATATGCATACGCGGCCCGAATGTACCGATAAGGATACCTACAATGATAGGACCACCCGCCAAACCTAACTTCACCGGAGCACTGACGCCCGGAATGGAGATCGGAATGGCTCCAAGGGCCAATCCTAAAATGATACCGATAAATACAGCGACCAGATTCGGTTCTTTCAAACTCTTCACTGCATTACCCAAAACCTTTTCTACATTTTGGATAGCGGCCGCCTCTCCTACCACGGTCAACCGGTCGCCTAATTGCAGCGTCAGTTCCGGAGTAGCAAGCAATTGCACGCCCGACCGATAGACGCGGCTGATATTAATGCCGTAATGGTTGCGCAAACGGAGCGCACCTAATTTTTTACCATTCAGTTCGGGGCGAGTCACTACGATACGTTGTGAGATGAGCTGACTGTCGATGGCATTCCAATCGATGTCTTCCTTATTCCAATCCGTATTTTCCTGTTCGCCGAAGAGGACGGTCAGTGCCAGTGCATCTTTCTCGGAAGTAACGACCAGCAAGCGGTCTCCCTCTTTTAAAATCTTTTCAGAGGTGGGAATACTTACATTGCCATCCCGCCACAAACGGGAAATCACAAACTTGGGATAGCTCATGTGAGCAATATCTTTAATGCTCTTATTAAAAATGGCCGGATTGTGCACTTGAAAAGCAGCAATATATGTTTTATTGTTATCGTCTTTCTCCTTGACTTCCAGATCTTGCTTACGCACCAGCGCTTTGCGAATAAGCAATACGGCAAGAATCACCCCGATCACCCCTAACGGATAAGCCACTGCACACCCCAAAGCGGGAGTACTGCTTTCCATGCCCATCTGCTTCAAGGTTTGTTGCGCCGCACCCAAGGCAGGGGTGTTGGTAGTGGCACCGCAAAGAATGCCCACCATATTCGGCAGAGAAACGCCGGTCGTATAGCTACATATCACCGTAAGCAATGTGCCCAGCAGCACTACTGCAAGCGCCAGCATATTCAACGTTACTCCACCTTTACGAAAAGAACTGAAGAAACCCGGACCGACCTGCAACCCCAAAGCATAAACAAAGATGATAAGGCCGAAACTTTCTGCATAGTTCAGCATCTGTGCATCTACCGAAAGACCGAAATGACCGGCAAGAATGCCGGCAAAAAACACGAAAGTCACTCCAAGGGATATACCGCAGATATGTATTTTGCCCAACCCCAACCCGATGGCGGATATTAGTGAAAGTACGACTACGGCCTGCAAAGCAGAATGCTCGATGAATAGACTATATAACCATTCCATAAATAATAATTATTCGACGCGTACCGATTGGCAGACGGACGCGCTATTTCGCTGCAAAGATAGGAACATTTTATGCCTGTACAAAACTTTTATGTACCCATTTCATGCTATACCAACGACGGACAAAAATAATTCCCCGGATGTTTTCGTCCAGTAAAAAAGCAACCCACATTCCACACAATCCCCAAGCCCAGTGAACACCAAACAGATAACCTCCGCCTACTGCCACGCTCCACATTACGATCAACCCCACATAGAAAGGGTAATTCACATCGCCTGCCGCCCGTAGCGCATTAGTGGCAAAAATGTTGATGGGGCGCCCTATCTCGAGAACGGTATCTATGATAAGCACAATAACTCCCATACGGATAATATCGGGATTAACAGTCAGCCAACTCAGAATGGTATGTCCGAAAACGGCAAGGATACAAGAGAGAATAAAAGTAATCATCACCGATTTTTTCATGACATACTTTCCTAACAGAAAAGCGGCACGGGGCTTCTTCTCCCCTATCAAATGGCCGATGCAGATAGCCCCTCCCTGAGCCGTCGAAATACTAAACAGATAGACAAACATTATAATATTGACGCAATAGGTACGGGTGGCCAACGCTTCAACTCCCAACATATTAATAAAAAAAGTGATTAGCACTTGCGAAGAGCTATAAGAAAGCTGTTCGCCGGCCGAGGGTAACCCGACTTTCATCAGATTTCTCAGTTCTATCCAGGGGAAAGGCCGGAAATAGGCCAACGGAAAGCGATGGATATGTTTGCGGAAAAGGATTATAAATAAAATCACCATCGATACTCCCCGACTGAATGCCGTCGAGATAGCAGCCCCTTCTACTCCGAGTTCGGGAAAACCGAACTTACCGAAAATCAATGAATAATTTCCTATGATATTGAGAATATTGACGACCACCGTCACAAGCATCGGATAAATGGCCTTGTTCGCACTGCGGAGGGATGCAGACAAAGTGAGAGATATCGCCTGAAAGAAAGCAAAAGCACCAACAATACGCATATAATCGGCTCCATCGGCCATCAATTCCGGGCCAAGCCCCATCCATCCGAGTATAGTAGTATTCATTAAACAGAGGAAAAGGCTGATAACTCCCCCTACAACCAGATTCACCAGCAATGAGACACCTACTACCTGCACTACCTTCTTCTGGAGTTTGGCACCCAAATACTGGGAACATAAAACGGACGTCCCCAAATTGATTACCTCAAACACCAGGAATGTCAACATGATAATCTGATTGACAACTCCAACCGCAGCAACGCTGCTATCGGAATGACGGCTCAACATGATGGTATCCACCGCACCAAGCATCATTATCAGCAATGTCTCTACAAAGATAGGAGCAGCCAGCTTGACCAGCCTTCTCTTTACGCTCTCCTGTTGTATTCTGTGTGTCACCTTTACCCTTTATTTTCGGGGTGCAAAGGTATTCAAAATCAATGGAACCGTAAATTGATTTACGTCAAATAAACAACGGTCATCTCCCCCTGAATACCACATAATTATCCCAACCATCCCAATAGCCTGTCAATTGATTCCCCCAGATTCTTACTTCATCCAGATAGGAAATATCATTCGGAGCATACATCATGCGAAGAGACGATTGTGACGAGTCTTCCCAATTCCATCTGAAACGGTATTCATTTTCAGATATTCCACCATTGGGATATTGTACGCGGATATAATCGATCCCGGTCCTGTCCAGATAAAAATCGATCTCCTGACGGCAGTAGTAACCATCTATATTATAATAAGATCTTACCCAAGTACGACTGCACAACTCACGCGACTTGTTGTAATAACCGCCACCTATGTTATCATCGTCATAAAAGCCATCGATTGCCACTTCACAAGCAGCCAGACTTACCATAGCCAAAACCAATAGTACCGATTTAAAATATTTCATAGTTTTTGTTTTCATAATCTTTCTTTTTAAAGTGTTTCGTATAAAACAAAAGTAGGTAAAGGATTGATCTCTGAAAAAAGAAAAATCCTACTTTTAGCGGGGGAATAACCTAATCTTAAGCGGGAATTCTCCCTTTTCTGCTACAAAGGGTTAAGAAGACCGTATAAAATCTTAATTTATATTATAATACAATGATTTACAGTCCGATTATTTGCTATTCTATAGAAAGTACGTATATTTGCAATGTGTTTTTCATAGTATTAGATTTAAGGTTAACAAAAAGATT